>ENA-ORPD01000146-ORPD01000146.1-human-gut-metagenome-genome-assembly--contig:-NODE-146-length-70267-cov-20.773044_pt1 | contig 70267 bp, 65 predicted proteins | sample MGYA00242143_ERZ509076 | MGnify/ENA primary metagenome ERZ509076 (study PRJEB26280, sample SAMEA2338706) | human gut metagenome | biome: human gut; feature: human-associated habitat; material: faeces... | reverse complement strand
CGTAGCAGCTAAAAGCCACTACGCTTTCAAATCTAACTTTTGGGGGTCACCACAAGATGCTACATACTTTCTATTTTCATCAGATCAAATTATTATAGATTAAATTTCTGTTTTGAATCACTGATATGAAGTTTTCTAGCATAGAAATTATTTCGTTCTCATCTATTAGCCAATAGAATTCATTTGCTTTTTTTGATTTTAAGATAGATTTTATTCTATCTTTTTTTATATTACCATCAAAAAATAAATCCTCCAAATGTTCCCGCTCAACCCAATTTTCTACCGTCAAATCTTCTCCGAAATACCTACTAAATTTTCCACCCTCAAAACATTCATACAGTGTCTTTGGCATTTGATCTAGATAATCGATTCCTCTCGACTGCATCTGTCTGTTAGGCAATATCATGACATTTCCCCGAGTGTTTGCTATTGAGAAAAATTCATAAAGTTTTTGTACAACTTCTTTCTCTTTAGGTAAAAGTTTGTCTATATTCGATTGGATTTCTTTCAGATAGTGGTGTGGATCACACCCATACTTATCTTGTTTATAGAACTTTTTATCATTTAAACATTCAAGAACCATTTTTAGAGGATACCAAGCGGAAAATATTGTATCAGCCAAAAGGTTTCCTCCAGTAAGCTTACAGTCGGAATCGTTAAGAGCACGATAAATATCGCAAATAATTTCATTACCTTTATAATCGCACTTGGGCTCATTCTCAGAATAGGTAATCCAAGAATTTATTTTAGAAATTATTGGATTTGGGTTATTTTCGACTACTTCTAGCTTATCTGATTTTTTTACATTAAGTTTATGAATATATACTAATAAACACAATTTCATAAAATAAGGAGTCTTTACTCTTTCAAGTTCGAAAATTGTCTTAAAGGTGTTTATTACATTTGAGTATAACTCTTCGTTTAATACTCGAACTTTTAATGAGGTAGGTATTTCACCCTCAAAATCAAATTTAATTTTTTCTTTTGAAGTTTGAATCCACTCTTCTTCTGTGATTGTTGATACATATTTCAATGCTCTGTCAAAAATCGAATTTCTGTCCTTGTCTTGCGTGGTTGGTTCAAGTTGTTTTGCTTTTTCAAAAAGTGCTAATAATTCTTTTGTAGGTCTTGCTACTGCATACATATTAGTATTATCATCCTCTCTATATTGTTACCACAAGTATTCTTATATGCCTTCTCGGAAAATGTATACTGCGCGTATTCTTCAATTGTTCTCAGTGTAACACTTTTTTAAGAAATGTCAAGCATTTTTTGAAAATTTATATAAATAAAATCCCTCTGTCGTTATATACGCTTTCACTCGTATCATTTCCACAGCGAATTGCTCTGTCAAGTGCCATAATTGTAGCAATCGCGCCGTCAATTTTCTCCGTGGATTTTTCTTTGTCTGCCTTTATGTTGCCGGCAGGGTCTGTTCTGACAAAGATATTGTCCATATTCCATCGAAGTACAGGGTGACCGCCGTGTGCGATTCGCTGTTCAAGCGTCAGTTTCATAAGCTCCTTTGTAGGCGGTGACATATCCTTGAATCCCTGCCCAAATGGAACAACGGTAAATCCCATACCCTCAAGGTTCTGTACCATCTGAACCGCACCCCAACGGTCAAATGCAATTTCTCTGATATTGAACCTTTCTCCAAGACGCTCTATGAATTTCTCAATGTAACCGTAGTGAATAACATTACCCTCCGTGGTCTGCAAATATCCCTGTCGCTCCCACACATCATACGGAACATGGTCACGCTTTACACGCAAATCAAGCGTATCCTCGGGTATCCCAAAATACGGAAGAATAACATACTTATCCTCTTCATCAAACGGAGGAAATACAAGCACAAATGCGGTAATATCCGTTGTGCTTGAAAGGTCAAGTCCACCGTAACAAACCCGTCCGCAGAGGTCATTTTCATCGACTGCAAAGGAACATTTATCCCATTTGTCCATCAGCATCCAACGAACAGCCTGCTTAACCAACTGATTAAGTCTTAGCTGTCGAAACGAGTTCTCTTCACTCGGATTTTGCTTTGCTGATTCGCAAGCGGTTTTAACTTTATCCATTCCGATAGTTTCACCCAGAGATGGATTGCATTTTTTCCAGACCTTCGGACTTGTCCAGTCCTCGTTATCATCAGCACCGAAAATGACAGGATAGAATGTAGGGTCGATTTTTCGCCCGTCAATAATATCCTGTGCCTTTTGATGAACCTCATAGCAGATTGAATGTGTATCTGTGCCAGCAGTTGTGATCAGAAAAAAGAGCGGCTGCATTCTCGCATCACCGCTACCCTTTGTAAGGACATCATAAAGTTTTCTGTTCGGCTGACTGTGCAGCTCATCAAACACAACACCTTGAACATTAAAGCCGTGCTTGCTGTATGCCTCGGCGGATAGCACCTGATAAAAGCTGTTTGTAGGTTCGTAAATCAGCCGTTTCTGTGAGGCGAGTATCTTCACTCTTTTATTCAGTGCCGGACACATCCGCACCATATCGGCGGCAACATCAAAAACGATTGACGCCTGTTGTCTGTCGGCAGCCGCACCGTAAACCTCGGCTCTCTGTTCACCGTCACCGCAGGTGAGTAGAAGTGCAATAGCCGCCGCTAATTCGGATTTACCGTTCTTTTTGGGAATTTCAATGTAGGCAGTGTTAAACTGTCGATAGCCGTTTGGCTTGAGCGTACCGAACAGGTCACGAATAATCTGCTCCTGCCAGTCGATAAGCTCAAATTTCTTGCCGGCCCATGTACCTTTGGTGTGACATAGGCTTTCAATAAAAGCAACAGCGAAGTCGGCGTATTCTTTATCGTAATAGCTACCTTTCACTTTGAATTTTGTAGGCTTATAATTCTTAAGTTTTCTCAAAATTTCACCTCCAAATAGGTATAAAAATAGCACCGATTATTTCTAACCGATGCCATTGAATTTTATTATGTTTTGTTTAGTAAACTGCAACTTATTTACTCAAATCATCATACTCAATTTTAGAATGACCATAAACCCATAAAGCTCTGTCTAATGAACGTGGAATATTACATGTCCCGAAAAGTTTGTTAAGATACCACATATATTCACTTAACATATTTATTACCATTTTAGTTCTGCTTTTTTCCGGAGGGGCTCCAACATATATATTACTTGGTGTATAACCAAAACACAAGGCTTTTACAGCAATATGAGCATACTTATCATAGATTGGAATTTTCCCTTTTGACAAAAAATATAATATATTTATTAGATATACACTTCCAAAATTTGTAGGTACATTTTCTTTAACAAGATCATAGCTCTTCTCTAATATGTCTTGACTCAACATATCCGAAGAGTAAATAATTTCTTGTATTTTATTCTTTTTTAATTTTGATAGATAAGTTTTTAATTCATTGCTATCTATATGATTTCCATATCCATTTATATATTTCTTTTCTTGCAGAAATTTATCATTATCAATATCGGCTTTTTTTAATCTTCCTGCTTTCCATACGACTACATATTCATCAACAATACCAGACTTTAGTTTACCCTCAATATATTCTTCTACTTCAATTTCAGTTGTATTAAGTTTTGGAATATCCTTACTTTTATTATCATTTTTGAAGTATAAAGGTTCATATCTGGAAATAAAAGAATTAACTTGTTCTTTTGAAAATTCAATATCAATATTTCTACTCATATAAATTACCTCGCTAAATGTCAGATTACAATATTTATTAATCTCTTTTATAAGCAATTTTATCAGTTGTATTTTAGAAGTCAATATCCAGCAAGTAAAAATTTGAAACAATTTACCTCTCACACCTATGAATAGTATCAAGAATTTTCTCCTGCTCCGTTTCATCAACACAAATGCTTTCGAGGGCCTCTCGTGTGCCACAATCGGGGCAGAGAATGGTTAAGTTGTCAACCATTGAAAGTGAGCTGTGTCCCGAATAAATTTCGCCACAGCGATTGTCCTATCTTCGTGAATAATGTGAGTAAAGGCTTTCAATAAAGGCAACAGCAAACTCTGCACTTTCCTAATCATAATAACTGCCCTTCGCCTTGAATTTCGTAGGCTTGTATTTCTTTAACTTTATCAAAATCCCACCTCCTGCGACATAAGAAAAGGCACCACATATGTGATGTCTTTTGTGCGTTGATATTTAGTTTGAAGAATCTATCTCTTTCAAAATATTTTGGGACACAGCACAAACTTGTGAAAAAATCAAGTTTATGCACTGAAATGCACAAAATTTAAAAAATCGACACTTTCTGCACTAAAAAGTGGTGGTAACTATCTGATTGTCAAAATAAAGAAATAAGCATCAGTTATTTCTAACCAATGCTTAATAATTCTATTTTTTGGTATGCTATTTGACTTTTATTTTATACAAGCCGAAGGGAATCTTACCAGAATAATTTATATTTTTTCAATTCCTTTTTTTCTGAGTATTCTCTTATAATCCAATCTAAAAGTTTTTCATATGCAGGTTTATTTTTTTCGTTAAATAATACATCTAAATTATTTTGTATAAGCGGCTTACCACTTTCATTCATACATAGGAATTTATATCCCCAGCCATCACGATATCCCCAATTATTTGGTAAATCCCATCCGGATATATCTCTTGTTTTTTCAAACAATTCCCATTTTACCAAAGGTAAAAGAGTATCAAAAACATAGTCCAAACGATATCCAAAGACTGCTATTACTTTATTACCGGAGTTTAATATTTCGATCTTCAGTTCTTTCAAACACAAATTTGCTGATACTTTTTGACGATATCTATCAGTGATTGTATGATCATATTTCATAAAGTAAAATTGACTGATATAATCCTTAGAGTTAAATTCCATAAATGCACCACATTTAAATTATTCTATTCAAATCTATGATAATATTATATCAAATCAAAATCAACTAATCAACACCTATGAACTGAGTTATAGATAGTCCTTAGTATCTTCTCCTGCTCTTTCTCATCAACACCTATGCTTTCGAGGGCCTCTCGTGTGCCACAGTCGGGGCAGATGATGGTTAGGTTGTCTGCCCTTGAAACTGCACCGTGTCCGGAATAAACCCCGCCACAACGGGGACAGGTGCGTAATTGAACAAGGTTATCGGTCATTTTCGTACAACTCCTTTGACTTGTGATAGGCATTGAGAAGTATCTGCTTGTCAAAATAAAAGGTATCGTAACCGTCAAGGCAGGTGTTGAGGTAGAAAAGGCTTGGTACACCGATTTGCCTTTCCTCGTGCATAATGTAGGCGAAGGCGGTAACCGTTCTGCGATTGCCTGTTCTGATGCCCTTGTATTGCACCTTGATATCCTTCTTGTAGTAGAAGGTCGGATATCCCTCATAGCGGTCAAGTGCTTTTTCATCGGTCTTATCGACCTCCCAAATTACCACAGGCACAATGGCGTTTTCTTTTTTCTCAATGGTAAGGTACGAACCCGACTTGCTCCCTTTGAAAAGCAACTCCCAGCCTTTCAGCTTTGCCGTACCGAGAATTTTTGCGTTCGGACATCTCGTTTTCATCTGCCTTACATTTAGGTTACTTCCGTAGGCTATGTATAACCTTTTCATAAAATCAATCCTTTCCGAAGATATGTTCTTCTACCACCTTAAGACCGCCAAAGCGGTCAGTGGGGCATTTAACCTAATCACTTCAAGCAACTCTGCCGTTCCTAAAAGCCGTGTCGCCCGAAAGTCTGTTTGTGAACACATCTCTCGCTGTCTTGAACTCGTCACCGATAAAGCCAAGTCGCAAAAGCCAAGTTCTCATTGCGTATTTTGGATTTTCTGTTTGCTGAGGTTTTGCACTTGCCGACTTAACTTCCTTTGCCATTTGGCTGAGTGCCAAACAAAGCTGAATGTAGCTTTTAAGCTGTCCGGCGTGAAGTCCATTCTGCTTGCCGTTTGCGGGCTTGTCAAATTGGAAAAGTCTGAATTCAACCGTTCCCTTTGTAAAGGTTGCGTGGAGGTTGAGCATATGGTATCTACTTCCATTGTAATGGTGACTTCTGCCGTAGTTTTCATCGTGGCTCTTGTACCATACATCGGCAAGTTGTGACATCGTTTCAGGCTTAGTTCTGTTGACCTGTTCCAAAAAGCGTGGATCTACCGTTTTGCAGTATCTTCTTATTCTCACCTCGTCAAGGTTTAAGGCGTCAATCAAAAGCTGTTCATGGCTTGCCATAATGTTTGCAAGGTTTCTGAGTGTCTTTGCCGTGTGGCCTTTCGCACCGATGTGAATGTGTACTCCGCAACCTCTTGTTGAGTCGCTCTTTGCACCCGCTTTTCTTAATATCCTTACAAGCTCCTGCAAGGTTTCAATGTCTGAATAGTTTAAAATTGGTGTGACCATTTCGCATTTCTCACTGTCAATTCCTGCAATGCTGACATCTTTTTGGAATTTCCACTCTCTGCCTTGCTCGTCCCAAGCCGAGTATGTGCAGTAGCCGTTGCGGTCTGCTGTGTTTTTGTATCGACCTGTTCCGAAAAATTGTGAGGCAAGCTTTGCAGCCTTGCTCCTTGAAATACTGTTCATTTCAATCTCAATACCGATGGTCTGCTTTTTCATTTCCTCAATCTGTCTTGCTGTCTTTGTATTCATAATGTCCTCCGTTTTTGTAATTGTGTATTTCCTTTTGTTGTACACATATTCGCTCTTTTTGAAGGATATATCAATACGATTACTGCACAATCATTTTGCAAGATTATTGTGTATATCTATTCCCTTTCAACCTCTTTCACAAGCTCGGTATACGGGATTTTTCTACCGTTTCTTTCAACAAACACACCTTCTGCATTGTTTGTATTTTCAACATATCTTCTTAAAATTACTGAGGCGTATTTTTCATCGAGTTCCATCATATAACAAATTCTGTTCATCTGTTCACACGCCATCATAGTTGAACCGCTACCGCCAAAAGTGTCGATTACAACACCGTTTTCCTGAGTTGAATTTCCAATAGGATAGCTGAGCAAATCAAGTGGCTTTGATGTTGGGTGATTTGCATTTCTTTTTGGCTTGTCAAAATTCCAGATTGTAGTTTGCTTTCTGTCCGAGTACCACTTATGCTTTCCGTTCTGCATAAAACCATAAAGTACAGGCTCGTGCTGCCACTGATAATCAGAGCGACCAAGAACAAGACTATCCTTCACCCAGATGCAACAACCGGCAAGAGGAAAGCCTGCATCAATAAACGCCTTTCTGAAATTAAGTCCCTCTGTATCAGCATGGAACACATATGCTGAACCTCCATTTTCAAGATGTTCAGCCATACACTTAAATGACGCAAGCAGAAAATTGTAGAACTCCTCGTTTTTCATACTGTCATTCTGAATTGTCAGGCCTGATGAGCTCTTAAAAGATACACCATATGGCGGATCAGTCAGTATAAGATTTGCCTTTGTATTGCCCATAAGAGTTGATACATCTTCACTTGATGTTGCATCACCACACATTAGTCTATGCCTACCAACAGTCCAGACGTCACCTTTCTCAACAAACGAGGCCTTTTCAAGTGCTGCGGTTAGGTCAAATTCATCATCTTTTGCACGGCTTTGGTTATCATCGCCGAATATATCCATTAGCTCAGCTTCGTCAAATCCGGTCAGGTTCAAATCAAAATCAGCACCTTGCAGTGATTCAATTTCTACCTTCAAAAGTTCCTCGTCCCAGTCGGCATCAAGAGCCATTCTGTTATCGGCAAGTATGTAGGCTTTCTTTTGTGCATCGGTAAGGTAGTCTACAAATACACAAGGCACTTTATCAATTCCCTCTTCTTTTGATGCCATAATTCTGCCGTGACCGGCAATGACATTATAATCTCTGTCAATTATTACGGGGTTGATAAAGCCAAATTCTCTGATTGATGCTCTCAGCTTGTTGATTTGCTCCTTTGAATGTGTCCTTGCGTTATTCACATACGGAATCAGCTTGTCTATGTCAACAAGGTTCATCTCCGATACTCTATTCATATTGCATTTTCCTTTCCTCCATCAAAACACAAAAGCCTTTCTTTGCTCCTGCTATGTCACCGTGAAGTGCCCGTCCTCTAAAGGTTAAAAGTTCCTGCCTTTTCAGCCTGTGTTTATATCTTTTAAGTGTTTTTAAAAATTGTGCCAATTCGTTCTGTTCGTTCATCATTTTATCTTCCTTCTGAGCAAAAGCTCCATAGTATCGTTCGGGTTATCCTCAAACGGAACCGTGCAGTTTTGCTTTACAATATCGTAAATCTCATACCAGATAAGGTTTGCATTTTTCTGATACTGCTGACTCATCTGTACGAACGGCGACGAGATTACTCCGCCCGTGGTCGGGTGCTTTCCAAGCAAACCGTAGGTGCTCGTTGCCTCCTCACACTGAATGTATCTTGCAAATGCCTGAGCATACGCTTCAATCAATTTCGGATTGACAAGCCGTTCGCAACCACGCTCTTTGAGCCATAGCCAAGTTTCCTTGTATATCTCATCTGCTCCGAGAGGCACTCCGTTCTTCTGTTTTGCCGAAAGATAGTCTGCCGGTTTTGGCATATCCGCACCTTCAACAACCGCACCTTCGGGCAGGTCAACCGCCTCCAGTTCCGCACTCGTAAGCACGGGTATATCGTTTTCCATTAGCCGAACAGCCTGACCTTTTTGCAATTTTTCCGCAATGGGCATTGGCTTGTCACCGGCTCGAACTCGTCTGCCACCTCTGTTTGTACCGTCATTTGCCATATAAAATCACCTTCTTTCACAATTTTTAATACCCCGTTTGAACTGCCGTTTTTGTGCGTGACACCCCACGCCGTTGTCCGCCATACGCCTCTCAGAGATTTTGATACCCCCTCCATTTGCTGAAAATTGACAAATAAAAACTCAAACGGTAGAATAAATAAAAAAGTTGGTATACACTTTTGCTTTATTTCTTATGTTCGGATTTCCAATTGATGAAATAACACTCCTTTTAACATTTGTTCAAACAGCTATATCTGTTCTTGCTTATTTTGAAAGTGGTGAAAAGATTATGGAAAACAGAAACAACACGGTTTGGTGCGGTACACGCGGAGTGATCAAGTATGTCTGCGAAATTCGCTGGGATAAACAAAAGTGTTACAAGCGTGCTGCGATAGGTTCGAATCCTGTCCGCTCCGCCATATTTTAGGACTACCTTCACGCGGGTAGTCCTTTTTTTATCTGTCTCCAAGGTCGTGGTGGATTTTGTTGTGGCAGGACTGGCAAAGGCTCATCAGATTATCTGTACTATGTGTACCGCCTCTCGAGAGCGGGATAATGTGGTGAACCTCCTCGGTAGGTGTTGTTCTGCCCTGTTTAAGGCACTGCTCACACAACGGGTGTGCCTGCACATAGCGGTCACGAATTCTTTTCCACGCTCTGCCGTACTTCTTGTTGACATCAACCGCTCGTGTGAATCGGTTGTACTGCTTTGCATTAAGCCTTTGATGCTCCTCACAATACCGCCCGTTTGTAAGTTTTGGACAGTTTGGATATGCACAATCCTGCTTTGGTTTATGTGGCATAAGTTCCTCCTTTCAGGCATAAGAAAAGCCCTGCAAATTTCTCTGCAAGGCTTTAGTTGAATATATGCTTTTAAATAATACCGCATTTTTCAAGAATGGTTTTTATAGGTTCATAAATTGCAAGTGATGGATTATCCTCATAATAAGTAAATCCAAACTTACTGACAGGTTTCAATCCGTTTTCTTTATTATTCTTCATTATTTTTTCACTTCTCTTTGCACACAAACATTATCTTAATCATAACAAAATTCCTCCCGCTTTGCCGTAATATGCCGTGATTTGCAAGGGTAATTTGAGTATAACAAGAATGAGTATCACTTTTTATATTTCATCAAAACACGCAAATCAGGGCAAAATGTGGCGTATTAGATTTTCCAAAAGTAGTCAAATAGTAGTCAGTTAGGGGGGGCAGACTACTTCCAAAATCAACCTTATAACGATAGTTTTTGAGTAGGGGGCAAAATGAATTTTTGCGTGTTATAATTCTTTGCAAGAACTATTATTGCAAATTCAAGCTATCGTTAATGGGGTTAAAATATGATTATATTATAGCATAATAATCAATTTGCTACAACTACAAAAAGGAATTGTGAAAAAACAGCCCCTCTGATTCTTTCACAGTATATTTTAATTGCACAGATTTTACTTGAAATCAAGGTAATATAGGTTCTATTCTAAATGTTTGGGCAACAATAATACGAACCTATGTCAATACCTTGGATACAAAAAGTTGAATAATTTTCTCTGTATATGTTACTTATGGAGAGAATTGTTCAGCAATATCAGGTTTATACCTTTTGACTTTGCCGTTATACAAATACACCGTTACGCTCTTTACTTCTTTATTGATTGTATTGTATAGGCGATGAAGTTCTTTTGCTATTTTGTAAACCGACCAGTGGTCTATTTAAGCCTGATTGATATATAGTAGCGTTCTTCTCTTGTTAAGTGTTGACCTTTCTTGTGCTTTGGTGTAAAATTAAGCATATCCATAGTGACGATTTTCTTTCGGATTTTTGTGTGGTAACTTAATTCTACTACGAAATCGTTTCTATGGATATTCTTTTTTTATTGTTTCATCTTCATTTTACAATCTGCGTTTTTTTCTTACATATTTTTCCTAAGCAAAATCTTTATCACATAAAATACATCAGACAGAAACAGCACTCACACCGTAATGATGTGAGTGCTGTTTTTATTGTACTCGAGCTTCTTCCTGTAATTTGATGAGAAACAGCTTTGCATTGGAAGTTTTGAATTCACCGATTTTGCGACTGCTTTCAACTAAATACTCGAATTAATATTTTTTCTTTGTATTTGCTATAGGCTGGTGAGATTTGAAATCTGTTCATATCCGTAATCATTATTGTGATAGATTTCAATTTGCTTTCTTGTATTTATAATCCAACACCACTTGAAATTGCAATCTGAATTTGAGTCATATCGTTTACATTAATCTGACCGTCGCAATTTATATCCGCCGCTTGTTTCTGAGTTTCTGAAAGTACCACATCACCGGTAAGGTGTCTTTGACCTAATGTAACATCAAGAATAGAAAGCGTTCCGTTACAGTCAATGTCACCAAGGAGAACATCGCTTGGTTTATCAAATGTATAGCTAATATAATATTTCTTATTTTTTCCGCCGCCTTCTTTTATGAATTTAGCATTATTGCCGTTTACCTTTGCCGTAACTGTTTCAATATCGCCCCACCCATAAATAGGAGTAACCTCAATTTTTACTGTATATGATTTATTGCTTATAAATTTACTGTCAGTCGGTGACCATTCAATTTTGTTGATATTTACATTGCCGGCAACGCAACTTGCCGTTTTGGCAGGTGCAGCACCAACTGTTGGAGCTTTAATATTAACCTCAATGTTCTGGGTTTTGTATTTGTCCGGCACGCTAACATTGATGTCAAATATCATATACCTTTTTCCGTTTGCTCTTTTTAATGTGCCTACGCTGTCTATGCCATTTACTCTTCCGTAAATGTTGTTGTTCAGTTCATAACCGCTTTTTGGAATAATCTCAAGTGCAAGACTCAGTTTTTCGCCTATAGAAATTTTGTAGCTGTCATCAAGACGCTTTCCGTACTTTGCCCACTCTACTTCGCCAATCGTGTATAGGGCATTTTCGGAGGTTTTTGGCTTTTTGTAATCACCGATTGTTTTGTTATTACACATCTCATCAAAATTGTCAAAGTAAATATCGTTCATATATTTGAGCTTTTTGTCGATTTTGATATTTACTATATTTGAATGTACGGTATTATTGCCACTTATAGCATCGCAGTATATCTGTTTGCCGTTAAGCCAGTCGCTGACATTGGTAATAAATAATTTTTTGCCTCCGAATGATGTGGAAAGCTCACCGTATCCGTTGGTTAATATATAGAGCCAGTCAATTTCTCTGCCATTTTCATCAATAATATGCCATTTATATGTGTCTGCATTTGTTGCATTAATATCAAAGGTAACAGCGTCACCAAGGTTTGGAGAATATCTGTCTGTGGGCTGAGTTGTAATAACCGGATTTGGAGCTATTATTTGAAGATGTTTTTTACCTAATGAGTTTGATACAATATTTATGTCAACTTTTTTTTCGTCATCATATACTTTGCACTTTGAAGATATTACATTTGAAAAATCAACCCTTCTTGCTAACCATTGGTCAGTTATTTTGGGCTTTTTCAAGAAAGTAATTCCGTAAGAGCCTACATATGTGCCACCTGAGATAACGGGGAGATAATCAGAATCTAATGTTGTTTTTATGCACACAGCACCTTCAAAATTATAATTATTTTCATCAAATAGTTTGAAATACCCGCCGTTAATGTTAAATGATTCCATATTTGTTGCTTCAACAGCAGCTTTTGTAGCATAGTAGTTTCCGCCGTTGATTGTGAGTTTACCGCCGTTTGCTACAACGCCAAATGCCTGTTTACGTTCATAATAGTCATCATATTCAAAGTTACCTTGGTTAATTGTAGCGGTTGTATATTCATCAAATACAACAGCATTATACAGTCCGCCAAAAAGACCGTTATTAATAGTTATATTTTTATAGTCATTCTCGTAAGCGTTTTTAACTAAAGTACCGATTACAGGGCCTTTTGATGTTGCTTCAAATTTACCGCCGTTAATGGTGACATTGCCTCCCGTAATGTTTATAGCCGGCTTTTCGGTATATGTTGTATATATGCCACCGTCTATTTGCAGATTTCCTTTTGAAATAACGCAAGGAAAATCATAGTAAAACTCTGTGCTTCTTGCTACACCCTTTATATTGCTCAATCTTAGGCTTGCACCCTTTGCAACATTAAATATACATCTGTTATTGTTTCCTGAGAAAAAACTGAATGTAGTGTTGTTATCGTTTAAACTTGAAGTATCAAACTGAAGTATTCTAAGACTACCACGTTTTATGTTAAAAAGACAATCATCATAAAGGGTTTCCCTTGAAATTTTAAATTTATTCATATTAATAGTAATTTCAGCTTTTGGATCATCTAAGCATAACTCATTATTTCGTTTTGAGTCTTCTATAACTTCATAGCCATTGTAACTATTGGTAAAATTTATAGTAATCCATTGCTTTCCGCCTTTTGCAAGTGCGGCTTTAAGCTCGTCATAGCTTTTAACAATAATCTGATTGCTTTTTTTGGGAATTGTAAGTGAATCAAATTCATAATTGCAGTTGCTGCATTTTTTATACCATCTGCCATCTGTTGTATTGGTAGGCTGTTTGTCAACATACCAATGCTCTCTTCCTTTATAAGATGATTCGCTATGAGTATAAACCGTATCAAGCATTTTTTTACCGCAGGTTTTGCATAACTCATAATGCTCAAAAATGTCATATGCCTTTGCTCCGCTTGTGTGGATATGGTCTTTAGGAGAACAAATAATTCTTTTTGTCGCACATAATAAAACAGTATCGTTATCGGAAAGATAATTGGGATCAATATAAGTATCATCCGGAAGCTGACTTTTCAATGTGGATACAGGCATAAACATTCTTTCTTCCGATGCTTCAAGCAAATTGTTATCTGTATCATAAAATTCAACATCTGCTTGCATTCCATATGGTATTGTTTGATTTCTTACAACAAACATAGAATAAAAATAATAACTTTCTGTATCAACAAACTTTGGAAGATCATTCGTTTCTTCACTTATTGAACCGAGAAGACTATTATAGAAATTTTCAAATTCTTTTGGTTCAATTGAAGCACTAATACTGTCGTTGTCTGAACTCCAAACTGTACCAAGTAATTCGTACTTTAAATTACCGCTGTATTTAATATTATGATCAGGTTTTGCGTCAGGTCGTGGGTAGGTAATATTGCTGATTTTTATGTTACAGGTTACTGCATTTGTTGATATAAGCGACAATGGCAATACAGAAACAGCCATAAGTACCGAAAGCCCAATGCTGAGCAGCTTTTTTGAGAGTTTTGCTTTCATATTTTTTCCTCCTTTATTTTGAATTGCAATATTTTTTTGCTAATAAATATAAATAGTTTTGAATATCAGTATCAAAGCTATAATCCGATACTGTAAGTTCTTGCTGATTTTCCCACTTTGTCGTGATTGAGTATGTAGTTATGTCACAAGCATCGTATGGTATATTTTTATGATTGCTATATATTTTATGATTGCTATATAAATTATAAAGATTATTTTTTTTTGCGAAATTTTGAATTTTTAAAAACTCATTATAAGCTATTTTTTTATTTTCAAATTCTATATGCTTACCGCTTAATTCAAAATTCTCAATGGTACAATCTGCTGAAAAGTAAGCCTTACTGTTTTTTGTGTATGCTGTAAAGCTATAACAATAATTATAGTTTGAATGGTTACAACTTATGCTTATATATTCAAGCTGAGGCGAAAAAGTTGGTTTGTTTTTATCTTTGCAACTGTTAAATAAAAATATATTGAGCATACACAATAAAATCACAACCGATTTTTTCATTTTCAAAATAATAATATTCTATAAAACAAATAAAGGCAGATGAGTAAAAACACATCTGCCTTGTGATTTTCTATCAGTTAGACTTCTTATTCATTACCGCACCAACAATAAAGAGTACAGGTAATACAAGGCCTATTATGAGTGACACGAAATTAAAGCCACTACCGCCAACCGCACCAATAATAATGCCGAGTAAATTAAATATTGCAACAATAATACCGAACACTAAGCACGAGGTTGCTTTTTCGGGCTTTGCACAATTTTTTACACCAATGATACCTGCAATAAGCTCAGCAACCGAACCCAGAATCATAACAACACATGAAGTATAAATTATTGTCGGATTAAGTTGAACAGAGGAAAGGTCGCCGTCTGTGAAGTAAGTTAAAGTACCTACACTTGCAATGGCAATAATGCTCATGATAATAGAAAGTGCACCGCCGATAATCATTAAAATACCAACGACTTTAAGTAATCCTTTTCCTTTCATTAAAAAAACCACCTTTCAATATATTTGTACAGGAGATATATCCTTGATACAATTATATTGTACAGTAACTTATAATATTTTGCCCTACCCATTTGGGTAGTTTTGGCAAAATTACTGTAAATAAAAGGTGGCAAAGTTATATTTTGTTATATTTTAATATAGAGGGTTGATGTAACCGCTTGAAATCATAATAATTGCAAGCTGAGCAACACTTGAGCATCCGGTTTTTGAAAGCAGATTACCAATGTGATATTTTACTGTGTTTTCCGAGATATAAAGCTCCGAGGCAATCTCTCCTCTTGATTTATGCTTGCAAATTAATCTGAGAATTTGCATTTCTCTTTCAGTAAAAGGGGTTTCACCCTTTGGCAAAGGAATTGTTTTGGGTTCAGGAAAATATTTTTCTCCATTGAGCACTTTTCGTATTGTATCAATAAAAAATGTCATACTTTTGCTTTTATATACAAATGCGTCTGCACCTGCCTCTTTAGCACGAGGAGAATAAGATATTTCATCAAAGCCGCTCATAACCACTACCTTAATATCTTTAAAATTCTGTTTGATATTTTCCGTAGCAACAAGTCCGGAGGAGTAGCCCTCTGTGCATACATCTAACAGTACAATATCGGGACTTAGCCTTTCACATAAAAGCACACAATCGTTCGCATTTGCACTTTCGCCAACAACGCAAAAATCATCTTTTTCCTCAAACATTGCTTTAAAAGCTTCTCTGACAGAAGTGTGGTCGTCAACAATCAATACTTTAATCATAGTTTTCACCCTCCTTTACGGTTAACTCAACTGAGAAATGCGGATATGGTGTAACACTGAGGGTTCCACCGAGCATTTCTGCTTTATTTTTAAGTCCGGAAAGTCCTGTGCCAAGTTGGATTGTAGTACAGGTATTTGTTCCGTTATCTGTGATTTTAAGAGAATTAATGCCATCCTTGCTCTTGATTTCTGCACGCACTTTTGTGGCAAGTGAATGTCTGACCGCATTTGTACTGCATTCTCGTATTGTTTCTACAAAAAGTGCGGCTATATCATTATCATACGGCATTTCTCCGATTATTGCAAGCTCAACACCTATTGATGACATTACTTCTTGCAGGAGAATCAGACTTTTATCAGATACATTTTTTTCATCCGATAATATATCTTTCATTATACTGTTACAGAATTTTTCAATAGCGTCAGCGTCTATATTGTCATCTTTATTCTGTAATTTTCGCAAAAGTACAGAAAGCTTTTGTCCCAGTAAATCGTGTACTCTTGTGCGTATCTGTAACAGAGCACCCTCTTTGCATGAGGTTTCAAGATTATTTAGCTGAAAATTCAGTTCATTACCTTTTTGAACAAGTCTTGCTTTCAGGCTCAATAGCTCCTGCATCGCATTCATCTGTTCTGTAACATTTGTGGAGGTAATCAGAAAGTATGGTTTTTTCTTTATATACATTTCGGTTTGTTTAATCATATAATAAGAATTTTTAACTTTGCAAACTGTTTGTTGATTTTGTATGTTGGAAATATTACGGATTTCGTTTATAAACTTTATTCCGCTTGTAAATTCTTTATTAAAAATCTCCGTCATCAAATTACTTATGCAATGATTTGCAAGCAGAATCTGCCCGTCATTTCTGCAAAATAAAATTCCTGTATTGAGTGCGTCTATTGATTCCTTTACAGAAAGCGGAGTTATAGTGTTTCGTTTTAATTTACTTACTTTTAATATTAAATGTACACTTCTTATAATAAACATTATCAGTGCAGTAAAAAGAACAACTGTAAATGTACCGTTTGCAAGATGATTTGCAAATGGCAGCAATGGCAGAGCAAAGCATATTGATAATGTTATGTGTGCTTGCTTTAAATAAACAGCAGTTGCAATAAGCATAATTAAAAACAAAATGGATGCTATGTACCCAACAGCTAAATATTGTTCGGGATAATAAATTGATATATTAGTTTGGTAATAAATGCAGGAATATATATAACCATAAATAAATTGCAGCAGTATTACGGAAAATTCAAATGATAGTTCGCAAACATATTTAAAACCTTTTGCTCCACTGTTAAATTTGTATATAAATGCAAAGCATTGCATACAAATGCCTGCAATTATCAAGATACAAACTAAAACTCGCACAAATTCAGGATAAAAATAAATGTAATTCATTGCTTTTCACCACCCTTAAGCAAAAGCCAAATGCCAAGGTTATCGTCATCATTTTGCTCGATGATTTTACCACCCGATTTTTCAAGTGAAATCATAAATTTTTTGTCAAAAATATTACTGTTGATTTTCGTTGAGCTAATCACCTTTATAGAAATTTCCTTATCGGATATTTCTGTGTGAGCAAATATGTATTCGCATTTTGTTTGTGTTGCTTCGTCAAGAATGTTGTACATAAACTCATACATAAGATTTGCGTGTTCAATGTCAAGCTTTTTATTGCCGTTATTGGTGCAGAGCAGCTTTACTTTGGAATATTCTGCAAAGCTTCCGAGTTCGTCTATATACATACTTAGCTCATCAGAGGAAAAATATTTTTCCTCAAGAGCAATAAAAAACATATTACACCTGCGTTTTATGTAGCACAAAAGTAATGCGGCTTTGACAGTAAGCAGGGAATTATTGCTTTGATTTTTCATCTTTTCAGGTAAACGGGAAAGCAACTTGAGTTTATCGGAAATTTCACTCTCAAGACTGTTGCAAATGTCAATTTTTTCCTCGTTTTGTAAGTATTTTCGCCTTGCTTTTTCTTCTTTTCTGATTAAGGCATTGGTTGCCCTTAGCTTTTCTATAGTAGTTTTAGTATTTGAATACATTTTGTTCAGCTGAGAAATATCGTCCTGCCAAACAACATATCCGCCGGAAATTTTCTTGCTGAAAAGCAGTGTGTTCTCATCAAGTTTTATTGGATTTTTACCGTTAATAATGCTGTCTTTTTGTTTATCGGTAAGGCAGTAGTCGAAATTTGCGGTAATTTCTTTTTCAAAATAATTGTTGAGAATTTCCATTTTAAGCGGTGAATTTTTAAAAAGATTTTTGTATTTTGTGTTGGTGGGAATAAGACTGCTGCGCAAGCATACTTCCATAAATGCGAGGATAATAAATGTGATAACTACCGTCATATCACTCTCAAAGGCAAACGGCAGACGCATTACATAGGCAACAGTATGTAAAAAAATTAAAAGGAAAAAAATAACAGGGTAAAAAATATTTAGCTTATTCGGACTTTTTATACTGCGTACTATAAGCCACAACAATACAATGAAAGTTTGTAATCCAATGCACATCATAGATAAATAATATACAATGCCGTAGGTGTATTCAGAGGAACCGTTTTCAATTCCGTTATAAAACGAAAAAGCAAGCTGATGGTAGTCATTTGTGTATATCAGACATAGCAGAAATAGTTCAACCACTATAAAAGGCAGAATCCGCAGCGGTATGATTTTGTTGCTGCTTGGTTTGTCTGTTACGCTTGTTAAATATAACAGACCTGTTGCTATACCGAATTGAAAAAGATAGTAGCTGTACCAAAGCTGTCTTTCAATCATCGGAGAATTAATTTGCCACTTAATGCACCTTGCTGTAAGCCATAGAATAAGCATTGAACCGATAATAATAAAAGATAATTTAACCCTTTTGTTAATTACTCTCAAGCCAAGCACAGCTATCCACAGCACTGTTAATGTAATGAAAAATACTGCTGACAAAATATGCTCTTGTCCGTCTGCTGTTGAATATCTGCGTTGCTCAAAAACTGTTCTCCTCATCTTTTTAATAACATTTGTTGATTGCTCGTTAAAGTGCCGGTAATCGGTATAAATAACAGCGTTAGAATATTTTTCTTGGGTAGGATACAGGGGAGATGCGTTGTTATATGTTCGCAAGTCATTTTGATTTATATTATTGCAGAGATTGTTTTCAAAACATAGTGGGTATGGTGAAAGTATTCCTTGCACAAAAGAAAGCGTACCATCATTTGGAATAATAATGTCTATATTTTTGTTACCTCGTTTTAGTTTAACAGCCTGTGTATCGGTGCAGATCCATATTGGAAGTTCAGTATTGCTGTTGCTGAGTCTGCCGTTTCTTTCCATTTCTTTCAGGTAATTAATGGCATCGTCAAGACGGTAATTTTCTTTTTTAAGCGAATAGCCGATTGATGCGGTAATGTAATTATAATAATCTGAATCTATATAGATTTTTTCTTCAACACCTGCAAGAGAATTAAAGCTGTTTATGTTTTCTTTTACTTTGCCTGTGTCAACTGCTATTACTATCGTTGTGATATAATGTGGATACCAATAATAATGCCTGCCACTATCCATAAGGCTTTTTGCAAGCAGTTCATCAGCTTGAGCAGCATAACCGTTATTGAGATTATCTACTGCCGAACTTTCGGATATAACTAAATTATATTCATCATTATCGCATTTTAATGCATTAAAGTAATCCTTGTTATTGACTGAAATGGTTTTTATATGGTTCATACAACCGTTAAAAAGAGTACAAAGCAAAATTAAGAGCATAACCAAAATTGAAATTTTAATCTTTTTGTGCATTACTTCACCGCCTTTTAGCTTTAAATTAATTTTATTGTATGCAAAATTTGACAGTTACATTATTATGAATATTCTAAAATTGTAACATAAAATTTCGCATAAGACAAATTTTAAAAAATAAAAACCTTAGCAAGCGGTGGCAAAAAACCACCGCTTGTTTATTGTTTATATAAAAATAATTCATATTTTTGCTTTGCAATTGCATAATATTGAGATGTAAAAGATTTGCGGTAAACAGATGCGAAAAAGTATTAAAAAGAATATATCAATTTACCGAATTAAGTAATATAAAATTTGTCAATTTAACGAAATTAGTGTTGAATTATTTTAAATTTATTAAACTTATTGACTTTTTAATATAAAAGTAGTAAACTAATAATCAGTTAGCGAGCGCTAACTTTTTTGTACTGTCAAAGTTAGTTAGCACTAATGTTGTATAGCGAGGATGGTGAGCTTATGCCTTTAACATTTGCCGATCCGGGCGTTGAAAACATTATTAAAAAAATCGGAGGTAACTCTGAGGTTCGTGCACATCTTGAAAACTTGGGTTTTGTTGTTGGCGGCACAGTTACAGTTGTTTCTTCAATGGCTGGTAACCTTATTGTTAATGTAAAAGGAGCACGAGTTGCAATCAGCCGTGAAATGGCAAGCAAAATTATGATTTAATGGAGGTACAATATGAGAACTCTGAGAGAAGCAAAAATCGGAGAAACCGTAAAAGTTGCAAAACTTAACGGTGCGGGCGCTATTAAGCGCAGAATTATGGATATGGGTATTACAAAGGGCGTTGAAATTTATATCCGTAAAGTTGCGCCGCTCGGTGATCCTATTGAAGTTACAGTAAGAGGTTATGAACTTTCTTTGCGTAAAGCCGATGCTGAAATGATTGAACTTGTTTAAGTTAAATACGGGGTTTATCCCCGATATTTTTAAATTCTAAGTTAGTCTAAAATAACTAAATTTATGAGAGGAAGACACTAATGGGTATTAAAATTGCACTTGCAGGTAATCCTAACTGCGGTAAAACAACCCTTTTTAACGCTCTTACAGGTTCAAACCAGTTTGTTGGTAACTGGCCGGGCGTTACCGTTGAGAAGAAAGAGGGTAAGCTCAAAAAGCACAACGATGTTGTAATTATGGACTTGCCGGGTATTTACTCACTTTCTCCTTACACACTTGAAGAAGTAGTTGCTCGTAACTACCTTATCGAGCAAAGACCTGACGCAATCCTTAACATTGTTGACGGTACTAACCTTGAGCGTAACCTTTACCTTACAACACAGCTTACAGAGCTCGGTATCCCGGTTGTTGTTGCCATTAATATGATGGATGTTGTAAAGAAGAGCGGAGATAAGATTGACACTTCGGCACTTGCTAAAGAGCTTGGCTGTAAGGTTGTTGAAATTTCTGCTTTGAAGGGCACAGGTATTATGGAAGCGGCAGAGGCTGCAATTGATGCTGCCGAGAACACAAAAACTGTTCCAATGCACACATTCAACGGTGTTGTTGAGCACGCTATTGCTCATATTGAAGAGGCAGTAGTTCACGAAATGCCCGAAGAACAGCAGAGATGGTACGCTATCAAGGTATTTGAGCGTGATGATAAGGTTATGGAAAAGCTTAACCTTAGCGATGAAATTAAAAAGCATGTTGAAACTGACATTGAAAATGCCGAAAAAGAGCTTGACGATGACAGCGAAAGCATTATTACAAACGAAAGATATATTTACATAGCTACTATTATTAAGACTTGTTATAAAAAGAAGAGCAAGGGCAACCTTTCAACATCAGATAAGATTGATAAGGTTGTTACAAACCGTTGGCTTGGCCTTCCGATTTTTGCCGTAATTATGTTCCTTGTTTACTTCATTTCAATGCAGACTGTAGGTTCAATGGCAACAGACTGGGCAAATGACGGATTGTTCGGTGACGGTTGGCATTTGTTCGGTATAGGTACTTCACAGGCAGAAGAGGCAGAAGAAACTTACGGCGATTCAGATGCAATCATTGAAGCTTTCAATGAAGAATACGGTAATGACGATATTGCAGCTGCAATTGATCTTGAAGATGAAAATTATTCTGAAGATGCTGCTAAAGCTGCTCTTTCACAGCTCGTTACTTTAACTCCTGCAGACGCAAGCGTTACTTATTCTGTAGAAGACGAAGAAACACTTGAAGTAACAGAAACTCCTGATACAACTAAGGCTCAGTTACAGGAAGCTGTTGATAATTATCTTGATACAAATTATAAGGAAGGCTATGGCGCTCCTGATGCAAGCACATACGGTGTATGGGTTCCGGGTATTCCTGTTCTTATCGGTGACGGTCTTGACGCTATCAACTGTGCAGATTGGCTTAACGGACTTATTCTTGACGGTATCGTAGCCGGTGTTGGTGCGGTTCTTGGCTTCGTTCCACAGATGCTTGTACTTTTCTTACTCCTTGCTTTCCTTGAAAGCTGCGGTTATATGGCTCGTATCGCATTCGTACTTGACCGTGTATTCCGTAAGTTCGGCCTTTCAGGTAAATCATTTATTCCAATGCTTGTCGGTACAGGCTGCGGCGTTCCGGGTATCATGGCTTCTCGTACAATTGAAAACGAGCGTGACCGTCGTATGACAATTATGACAACAACATTTATTCCTTGCGGTGCTAAGATGCCGTTTATCGCTATGATCGCAGGTGCTATTTTCGGTGGTTCACCGTGGATTGCTACATCAGCTTACTTCATCGGTATGGCTGCAATCGTAGTTTCGGGTATTATGCTTAAGAAGACAAAGATCTTCTCAGGCGATCCTGCTCCGTTCGTTATGGAACTTCCCGCTTACCATCTCCCGACAGTAAGCAACCTTCTCCGTTCAATGTGGGAGCGTGGCTGGTCATTTATCAAAAAGGCCGGTACAATCATTCTTCTTTCAACAATCATTGTTTGGTTTACAACATACTTCGGATTTGTTGACGGTCAGTTCCAGATGCTTTCAGAGGATCAGATCAGCAATTCAATTCTTGCCGCTATCGGTAACTGCATTGCTTGGATCTTTACTCCGCTTGGTTGGGGCAATTGGCAGGCAGCCGTTGCATCGGTTACAGGTCTTGTTGCTAAAGAGAATATCGTTGGTACAATGGGTATTCTTTATCCGGGCGGATGGTCAGAAATCGGCGGTGCTTTCACAGCAATCAGCGGTTTCTCATTCCTCGTATTCAACCTCCTTTGTGCTCCTTGCTTCGCAGCTATCGGTGCTATGAAGAGAGAAATGAATAATGCTAAGTGGACCTGTTTTGCAGTAGCTTACCAGTGTGTATTTGCTTATGCAATCGCTCTTATGATTAATCAGTTTGGCGGACTCTTTACAGGTAATGTAAATGTTATCGGTCTTATTTTCGCTGTATTGGTACTTGCATTTATGATTTATATGCTCGTAAGACCATACAAAGAGGCTAATACATTAAAAACTTCTGTAAAGGTAAAATAATTTAGATTTTGATAGAGGAGGATGTATATGCTTACTTTTTTACTTGATAATATTGGTACAATAGTTGTTTTGCTTATAGTTGTTGCTGTAGTTGCTGCAATTATTATCAGCCATTTCAGAGCAAAGAAAAAGGGCAAATCTTCTTGTGGCAGCTGTGGCTGCGGATGTGCATCCTGTGCAATGGCAGGTAAATGCCACTCTAACAACCATAAATAATTATTGCTGACAAAAGCGACCGAGCATTTTAAGTGTTCGGTCGCTTGTTTTGTTTTTTGATTATTTTTCAATAGTTGGGGGTAAATTATGGTTTAGCAAATTGCATTATCAAGCAATTTGCTGAATCATAATTAAATATTACAACAAATATTTGGATAACTCCTTATAAATAAAACAAGGCTATCGCATTTTAACCTTGCGATAGCCTTTCTTGTATCATTTGATTTTTAGTTGTTGTTTGAAATATAAATCTGCAATTCGGTTACATCGGAAACAGAAAGTTTACCGTCTTTGTTCATATCAACGCAGTCAAACAGTTGCTTGTTAGTTTCGTCAATAAGCGCAGAACCGTCGGTGTTTTTGTTGCCTGCAATGTGCATTTGCAAGTATGTAACATCATTTACATCTATAATACCGTCTTGGTTAGCGTCGCCTGTGAGAATTTTTTCATCTATTGAAATAAATTCAAAATCATTTTCTTTTGCATAAGTTTCTGCATATGTTCCAATGTAGCCGTTTATAGTTAGTATATTACAATTTTCAAATGAATCACGGGCTATAAAACTAACATCTTTAGGAATAATAATGCTTTTTAAATTAGTGCAATTATAAAAAACTTTATTACCTATAGAAGTTACATCTTGCGGTATAGTGATTTTTTGTAATTTATTACAGCCTGAAAAAACTCTATAACTAATATATTGTAAGTTATCAGGTAGTTTAACATATGTTAAATTAATACAATTTTCAAATACAGACTTTGCTAAACCTTTTGAAAAGCCATTATCTGAAAGTTTATCCGGAAAATTTACTGTTTCTAAACTCTCACAATTACCAAAGGCGAAATCATCAACATATGATAAACTATCCGGAAGATCTATTCTTTTTAATGATAAACAATTTCCAAATGCTCCTACCCAAATTCTTGTCAATGAGTTAGATAGTTTAATGGTTTCTAATGATTGACAATTATAATATGCACCGTCATATATTGATAATATATTGTTTGACATTTCAATATTTTTAATACTTATATTGTTTTCAAATGCACCTTTGCCTATACTCGTAACCTTTTTTCCGTCAATTTCATCAGGAATAGTTACATCACTATCATTACCAACATACTTGGATATCTCAATTGTACCGTCATCAAGTAATGTATACTCATAGTCACCGCTTATAAAATTTTCATCTGAAGACACAGCCGAAGTATCACTTTCGATTGTAGCCGCACTTACAGGCAGTACGGAAAATGCACTTACTGCCATAAGTGCAGACAGTATTACGGCTGTTAATCTTTTAACTTTTTTCATTTTTTATCGCTCCTTGTGTTATTTAATTTATTATTCGCAATTGACACTCACTAAATGTCAATTACAGGTGTATTATAGCATAAAATATTCTTATTGACAAGCACTAAATGTCAAATAAGTATAAAAAATGTTTAAAAATAAAAATAAAAATATGAATAATGTATGCAGAAAGAGGATTGCGGAATTAAGACTTGCATTAAATCCTAAATGCAGTCAAAGACAGCTTGCTGAAAAATTACAGCTTTTTGGATTGGATTTAGACAAAAATGCAATTCAAAGAATAGAATGCGGAAAAAGATTTATAACAGACATAGAAATTGTGGCTTTTTGCAAGGTATTTGAAATTCAGCCTAATGATATTTTTGCCATGGTATAAAATTAAAAGTCTGATATAAATATTATGATACTTGTATTGGAGTGTTGATATGTTAAGCAAAAGAATTCGTGAATTAAGGTTTTCGCTCGGACTGAATCAGGTGCAATTCGGACAGGCTCTTAATGTAACAAAGCAGACTATCAGTAATTGGGAAAACGACAATATTCAGCCGTCTGTGGAAATGCTTATTAAAATAGTAAATACCTATTCAGTAAGTGCCGATTATTTGCTTGGTATTAACGATAGGGAAACCGTTGATGTTTCGGGGTTATCTCAAGAGCAGATTGCTCATATACAAATGATAATTGACGATATTAGAAATAAATAATTATTTAAGCAAAAATCAGCCTGATTTTGTACGAAGTCAGGCTGATTTTATATCTGTTAAATTTTAATTCCTATAAATGAAATATGAAATTACTTATTCTCCTCATTATATTTAAGCTGATTGTAAATCATATTGGCACACATATAAACATTGCCGCCGCCCATTGTGAGAATGAGGTCGCCCTCTTTTGCGTTTTTGCATACATAGTCTGTAATTTCTTCAAAAGTGTCAAGGCAAACCGAGTTCGGTACTTTTGCACCGAGGTCGGTTGAGTAAATATTATATGTGTTTGTTTCTCTTACAGGGAGAATTTCAGAAATAATCGCAACATCCGGAATCTTAAGAGCCTCTGCAAAATCATCAAGAAGAAGTGCTGTTCTTGAGAAAGTATGCGGCTGGAAAATCGCCCATACTTTTTTAAAGCCCATATTCATTGCGGCATTGAGTGTTGCGGTAAGCTCTGTCGGGTGGTGAGCAAAATCGTCTGCCACTGTAATTCCCTCGGGTGTACCGAGAATTTCAAAACGGCGGTGAACACCTCCGAATTTGTGGAGATTTTCGGCGATTTCCTTAGGTGTTGCACCAAGGTAATGTGCGGTAGCCGCTGCGGCAAGTGCATTATAAATGTTATGCTTGCCAGGAACAATCAACTTAATATTTGTAAGGAGTTCGCCCTTGTAATAGATGTCAAATTGCTCGTGAACACCCTTGTCTGCAGAAATATTTTCTGCTCTGTAGTCGCAGTTTTCGCCAAAGCCGTAGGTGATTTTTTCAATGTCAACATCGTTTACTGCATCAAGTGTGTTTTGGTCGTCACCGTTGATTACAAGCAAACCTGTAGTCTGTTTTGCAAATTTATTAAATGACTTTTTAATGTTGTCAAGATTTTTAAAGTAGTCGAGGTGGTCGGCATCAATGTTAAGTATAATAGAAATAAACGGATTAAGCTGTAAGAATGTATCAACATACTCGCAAGCCTCGCAAACGATAATGTCGCTCTGACCTACATAGCTGTTGCCGCCGATAAACGGAAGTTTGCCGCCGATAATTGCCGATGGGTCAAAACCGCTGCCGATAAGTACCTGTGAAAGCATGGCTGTGGTTGTGGTCTTGCCGTGAGTACCGGAAACCGCAATACTTCTCTTGTATCTTCTTGTTACAACGCCGAGCATAACGCTTCTTTCAATGCAAGGAATACCCTGTTCAACAGCTGCTTTTCTTTCCGGGTTATCTTCTTTGATAGCGGCAGAATATACCACAAGCTCTGCACCGTCAATGTTCTCTGCACGATGTCCCATATATACGGGAATGCCGTAGCCTTTGATTCTGTCGAGTGTCTCGCCCTCATTCATATCCGAGCCCGAAAGCTGATAGCCCTCGCTGTTTAAAATCTCTGCAAGCGGACACATACCGCTGCCGCCGATGCCGATAAAATGTATCCTTTTTATATTATCAAGTAAAATGTCGTAATTCAAAACACTCATTCTCCATTCACAAAAATTCTATCTTATATTATAAAGCTATAGTCAAAAAAAATAAATACCTTTTTTCAATTTGTAATATATTTTTTCGTATTTTAGTTTTTATATTGCCAATTTATATTAAAAATGTTACAATATAATCGGTGATAATCAGTGAATTTAGTTAAGAATGATATTATAAAATTAAACATAACTTCGGCTACCGCAGAGGGCAGCGGCGTAGGAAAAACAGAGGACGGTATCGCCGTATTTGTTCCGCTTTCCGCAGTAGGCGATGAACTTGAAGTAAGAATATTAAAAACGAAGAAAACTTATGCTTTCGGTAAAATTGAAAATATAATTACTCCGTCTTCCGCAAGAATCGAGGCGGACTGCCCGCAGTTCTCAAAATGCGGTGGCTGTACTTGGCGGCATATTTCTTATGAAGAAGAATTAAAAATAAAATCAATGCGTGTTTACGATGCGGTAACACGAATAGGCGGAATTAAAGACTTTGAATTTAAAGATATTATCAGCTGCGAAAGACCTGACAGATACAGAAATAAGGCGCAATTTCCTATAGGTAGGGCAAAAGACGGAAGTGCGGTGTTCGGATTTTATTCATTTCATACGCACAGAATTATTCCGTGTGATGACTGTTTATTGCAGCCTGAAGTTTTTAATTCTGTAATAGAAATTACAAAAAGATTTATAGATAAAACAAATGCTGATATTTATGACGAAACAACAGGCAAAGGCAGATTAAGACATTTATATATGCGTCTTGGTGAAATTACTGACGAACTTATGGTTTGTTATGTTGTCAACGGCAACGGTTTAAAACAGGAAGACGAACTTGTCAGAATGTTAAAAGACGGCTTGCCTAACCTAAAAAGCGTAATTATTAATTCTAACAGAGAAAAAACAAATGTGGTTTTAGGCAAGAAAAATCGTGTTGCATACGGCAGTGACCACATTACCGATGTTTTATGCGGACTTAAATTTAAAATATCACCGTTTTCATTCTGGCAGGTAAACCGTGCCCAAGCAGAAAAACTTTACGGTAAGGCAAAGGAATATGCCAACCTTAAAAGTGACGATGTCCTGCTTGATTTGTACTGCGGAACAGGCACAATAGGACTTACCATGGCTGATAAATGCAAAACACTTGTCGGTGCAGAGATTGTGGAGGACGCAATTAAAGACGCAAATGAAAATGCGGCAACGAACGACATAAAAAACGCAAGATTTATTTGTGCCGATGCCTCTCAGGCGGCAGCTCAGCTAAAGGCAGAGGGTCTGAAACCCGATGTTGTAGTCTTAGATCCCCCACGAAAAGGCTGCGGCGAAGATGTAATTTTGACCGTAGCACAAATGTCACCGAAACGAGTTGTGTATGTGTCTTGTGATCCCGCAACCCTTGCAAGAGATTTAGAAATTTTCGAGTCAAACGGCTATAAAACCAAAGAAGTAACACCTTGCGATATGTTCCCGAGAACAGCGCATGTGGAGACGGTTTGCTTGCTGTCAAGGAAAGATAAATAAGTGCTGAAAAGTGGCGTATTTCCGGGCTTTTTCGGAGGTGAGCATCATCAGAGGAGCCTTGTGAAAAGCTCGGTTTTCTTGTATGGAAACATATCTACTTGTCAGCCTGACCGAAGAAAAAGTGGATGGTCGGAAAATTGTGGTAGGGTTTAGGCTGTGGATTAGATGTCGTGGGTTGTGGCACTGAAATTGTTGTCAGTGCCGACCGCAGTTTAGGCTACTCGATACCAAGAGGCAGAGTTGGCAGTGGAATAGATATTGGGAAAGGAGAAATAGAATGTGGTAGATTCAAGGTGGATATGGCCATCAACAGATATGAATTTTTGGAAAATTGAAAATGCTGAAACTACTGTAAAAATACAATGGAGTCATAATTGTTTTGAGGACTATAAAAAATTAGCATTTCAGTTTTATGAGTGCGGTTATAAGACTTTCGAAGATGTGATTAGTAGTGGGCATAATAATGTGAAGTCTGACATGTGGTTCTTAACGGGAATCTTTTTAATTCGACAAAGTTTGGAATTAAGCCTTAAAGCCTTATTATGTAGAGTTTATTCAAGAAAGCGAGATGTACAGGATGCATTTGAGGAATGCTGTCACGACCTATCTATGCTGTTTCAAAAATATAATGATACAGATATTGAGAAATATTTGAACAACGACGAGGAAGAATGGTTAACAAAGTATTTTGCTTCACTGGAAGAGGTTGATAAGAAGTCAGATATGTTTAGGTTTCCTTTTGAAGATGACTTCCTATCAAAATATAGAGATAAATTTTTGGATAATGTTGATGTTGCAAATAATATGCTTCAAGCGTTCTCTTTAATTAAAAAGTGTATAGAAAAAGGAAATATAGAAAAAGATGTGGAATTTAACGGCGACCTTCAACCTGAATTTTTTGTATTTGCATCACATGGAATTGGAAATTGTTATTTGTGGCAAAGAGTATCAGACGAAGGCTTTCATGTTAAAGTTACGGGATATAGCGAAGTAATAGATTTTATTTATAACAATCAGCAAATATCTAATGAGGTAAAGCTATATCCGCTTATGTTTATGTTTAGAAATACTATTGAATTATGCCTAAAACGAATCTTCTATAGTAAGGTTGATAATGGGGTTCCATATAGAGTATTTAATTCTAAACGTAAAAGCCATTATATTAAAAAGGATTTATGGAAGAATGTAAAACCTGTAATACAAACTTATGCTAATGATTCAGGTGAAGATTTAGCAGTGATTGATGTTGTAGAAAAGTTATTGGATGAAATCAATACTTTGGATAAGAATGGAGATAATTTTCGATATCCAACATCATATAGTTTGGAATATCGTATAGATGATAAATATTTAGACTTGAGCAATGTTTATAGATATCTCCGAGCTATTATTAATTTTCTTGAAGGATGCGATTCTATGCTCGATGTAATTGCTGATTATGAAAGTGAAATAAAAGCTGAATATGAAGCTGAAATGAGGGCCAATATGGATTGGTGTTAACATTCGCAAAATTTACAAGGCCTATTAAGAATAATTAGGAAGGAGCGGTTGTACATGGATGATGTAATACATATTTTACCGGATGACATCGAAATCGTAGATGTCTCTGAATACAGTGAAGATTTAACAGAATACTTTAGTGATATGCCAGAAGTGGCACGTCTACTTTTGAAAGGCGCAAAAGAAGCTTTTTCTAAGATTGAGCAGATGCTTTATTCATCACCAGCATTCATTAATTTAGAGCGTATCTGAAAACAAAAAGTTGCACAAAAGGAAGATATATTTTATAATAGAAAAAAGCGACGGAGGCAGAAAAATGTCAGCAAGAAGATACGAAATCAGCGATGAGCAGTGGGAACAGATAAAAGATATGTTTCCAAAAGCAAAAACAGGCAGACCACCTTCCGTATGAAGAAATAGAAAAAGAACGGCTTTGTCGTTCTAAGGAGGAACATTGATGGGACAAGAAGTGTATAGATTAGGCGAACTCTTTTGCGGTCCAGGCGGTCTTGCGTGTGGTGCTTTACGGTCAACAAGCAACGATGGAAAACTTTTGCTTTCGCACGCATGGGCAAATGATTATGATTCGGATACCTGTGAAACTTACAGAAAAAAACATCTGCCCTAACCAACCAGAAACTGTTTACTGTAGTGATGTTCGTGAACTTGAGATTGATAAGCTTGGAGATATTGATGCATGTTGTTATGGCTTTCCGTGAAACAGCTTTTCTAATGTAGAGGAACATAAAGGATTGGCAAACGAGAAGTTTGGTCAATTATATTGGTATGGCATTGAAGTTTTAAAAATATATCAGCCGAAGTGGTTTGTCGCTGAAAATTTTTCAGGGATTCGTTCAGCGGGTTCAGGAGACTTCCAGATTATTCTTGATGATATGAGAGCGGCAGGATACAAGTTCAATGTGAATTTGTATAAAGCAGAACAGTATGGAGTACCACAAACTCGTCATAGAGTTATTATCGTTGGCATTCGTAATGATTTACCTGTTGAGTTTCATGTCCCAGACCCTAAAATGTATGCTTCTTGCGATATTACGGCAAGAACAGCACTGGCAGAAATTCCTGATAATGCACCAAACAATGAAGTTAGAAAGCTGACTTAAAAGGTTATTAGAAGATTATCTCTTATAAATGCGGGCAAAATGTTTGGCAAAGCAGAAGAACGACTTGGAGAGTTATTCCCTGAGGAGCTTAAAATTAAAACAAAAACAAAAATAAGCCAAATATATAGAAAACTTGACCCAGATAAGCCAGCTTATACTGTTACAGCAGCTGGTGGTGGCACATTTATGTATCACTGGACAGATAGAGAACTTACAAACAGAGAACGTGCGAGGATTCAAACCTTTCCAGATAATTATGAATTTGTGGGAAATTATAGTAGTGTCCGCAAACAAATAGGAATGGCTGTTCCGTGTCAATTACCTGAAGTTGTAATCACTGCTGTGCTTAATAGTTTTACGGGAATTGATTATCCGTGGATACCAGCTAATATGGCGGAGTGATTATGATTCCAAGAATTGATGAAATAACCAAAGAAGAAACCTTTATATCAGAAAAATTCGATGAGCCAATACTTTATGCACCAGCAAGAATTGGAAATCTCTCCCCGTGTAATTCATTGAAAATTGTAACTGCTTTTACGAATTGTGAAAGAATCTCAACACATATGATTGCATTGCAAGAGAGAATAAAAAACAAGAGATTTGTAAAAGGTTTAGATGTTGAGGTCATTTTGTGAATGACTAAATCAAGTCTTTCTCAGAAAAAGCATGAAGATATTTGCCGTTTGATTCACTTCCTTAATGACTCAAGGGGAATGCCCCAAATAAGCTGTAGATATATTTGTAATGGACCGGATGTGCATTCTAAAATTTACATTTGGTCGCAACCAGATGAAAAGATTCAGATACTACCAACGATAGCATATTGTGGTTCGTTAAATTACACAATGAATGCTTTTTACAAACGTAGAGAAACTGTTAGCAGATGTAATCCGCTTAGTGCGTATTGGTACTATAAGAATTTGTTGCCTGATACGATAGACTGCTTTGACCCAATAGCTAAGGACAAACTTCGCAAGGTTGTTAATAATAGTCCTGATGCAGTTGAAGAACCAGATAATTCTGAAAAAGATTATCTTATGTATGATGCAATGCAACCTGTTGCTACACTTAATGTCTCATTGCTTCGTGCGGATGGCAGTGATACTGGCTATGGTTCAGGTATTAACTGGGGAATTAGAAAGAACGGAACAAAGCGAAATCGTAATCAAGCTTATATTCCATACAATTATCAAGATAAAGTTGAAGGTTTTTTCCCTGACAGAGTTAATCCAGATGATGAAAACTGTCCTATGTTCAAAGTTATAACAAAGGATTTTGGTTCTTTTCATATGCGAATGGCTCAGCAAAATAATAAAGCTATTCATAGTGTTGAAAGTAATTCGATTTTAGGCGAGTGGATTCGCAAGAAAATTGGAACGCCATCTGGTGGATATGTTACAAAACAAATGCTTGAACTTTATGGAAAAACTTATGTTACATTTAGGAAGTATTCAGATGGCACATATCTATTAGACTTCTAAATAGAGCAACCAAAATCACCGTACTTGATGTAACTTCAAAAAGTTAGACTTTATATAGCGTATCTTGACAAAGCCAAAAGTTGTAGCCGATATCTCGGATGGCACCGGCAAGCTCGAAGGCTTTAACAACAAGATCAAGGTTGCTAAACGAATCGGCTACGGTTACCGTGACGATGACTTTTTCTTTACCCTGATTCGCTATCTTTCTATTCCTTCTGTCCGTTCACCATCCCACAAAAATAGTGATGAACCATCTTATCTATTCACACTTTTTTCGGTAACCATAAATTATAAGTAAGTTGTACTGCAAAGACTGATTTATTTTAAGGAGATTATTGAATGAGTAAAAAAATATTGATAGGAGATATGGGACTGCTTTTGTATAATGCTGTTTTGCTCTTTATTTCAAGGATTTTATACGATAATAAAATTTTATATCCGTATAATTATCCGTTACATATACTCTTTGCCGTACTTTTGATTTGCGGTGCGGTTGGATTCTGGATTTTTTCTTATAATGCAGAATGTAAAAATGTTTCCAGTACAAATATAGCAATTTCTTTAGTAATGTGTTGTTTAATATTTCTTGCTGTTATAAATACAAATATCAGTTATATCGGAAATAATGCTGTAAATACCATGACGGCTTTTGGAATGTTCGGATTTCAGGTTGCCCGATATTTAAAATCCATAGTCTGTTATTACGATGTTTATGGTGAATTTCCGCCATTGCTCGACAAAATAAAATATATTCATAATATAGAACTGAGCTTTGCTCCTGCATTGGCAACAATTTTATCTGTTTTAAGTATTGTTTTTTTTGATATTTACTGCTTAGGAGTATTTATTTGTATTTGTTTATATATTTTTGCTTTTGTAAAAGTAGCTAATTTGCTGCCTGACTCTATTGAAATATATGTTTAATTATGGTATAATCATATACGGATTATTATTTGATTTGTTATTATTTTAATTAAGGGGAGAATAAAAATGAATATAAATATTTCTGACGCTATTAAATATATCGGCGTTGATGATAAAGATATTGACCTTTTTGAAAGTCAGTACATTGTGCCAAACGGCATTTCTTATAACTCATATGTAATTCTTGATGAAAAAATCTGCGTACTTGACACGGTGGATAAGAGAAAAACCGATGAATGGGTTGCAAATCTTGAAAATGTACTTGACGGAAAAACTCCCGATTATCTTATTATTAATCATCTTGAGCCTGACCATGCGTCAAACATACAGCTGCTTGCAGATAAATATCCCGATATGAAGCTTGTCGGAAATGCAAAGACATTTAATATGCTGCCTCAATTTTTTGACATTGACCTTACCGACAGAACGGTTACTGTAAAAGAGGGCGACTCATTAAACCTCGGCGAACATACACTTTCTTTCTATATGGCGCCTATGGTACATTGGCCCGAAGTTATGGTTACATATGAAAGCAAGGAAAAAGTGCTTTTTTCTGCCGATGGATTCGGTAAATTCGGTGCACTTGATACAGACGAAGATTGGGCTTGCGAGGCAAGAAGATATTACTTTAATATTTGCGGAAAATACGGTGTGCAGGTTCAGGCTTTGCTTAAAAAAGCAGCTAAGCTTGATATTGAGAAAATCTGTCCGTTACACGGTCCTGTTCTTACTGAAAATCTCGGTTATTATATTAACCTTTATGACATCTGGAGCAAGTATGAGCCGGAGGTTGACGGTATATTTATCGCTTATTGTTCAATTCATGGCAATACCGAAAAAGCCGCTTTAAAACTTTATGATATTTTGAAAGAGAAAACAGATAAAAAGATTGCTATTTCTGACCTTTCAAGAAGTGATATGGCAGAAAATGTTGAGGACGCATTTAAGTATTCTACACTTGTTGTAGCCGCTCCTTCATATGACGGCGGAGTTTTCCCTGTTATGAATGACTTTTTACATCATTTGAAAATTAAGGGATACAAAAACCGTAAAGTCGCTATGATTGAAAACGGTTCATGGGCACCTTGTGCAATCAAGTCTATGCAGCCTTATTTTGACGAAATGAAGGGTATTGAGATTTCAGATGCCAAGGTTACAATCCGTTCAACTATGACAGCTGAAAATGAAGTTCAGCTTGCCGCTCTTGCAGATTCAATAATTTAATAAAATAGTTTTTGCTAAAAGTACGCAAACTGTTTTGAATTTACGGATAAAATATCCGTATATTTTGGTGCGGATATTTTTAGTATTGCATATTTAATTTGTCGGAGGAAATATGGAACAACATTTTGAATTCCTAAGAAAGCACCCGATTTTTGAAAGTTTTACAGATGAAGAAATAGAACAGGCGCTTGTGGAATTTGATTATAAAATTCAGAGCTATAAAAATGATGATATTATTGTAAGTTCAGGCAAAATTCATAAATATTCCGCTTTTGTGCTTGAGGGTGCGGCTCAAATACAAAAATATAATTCAGACGGAGTTCGTGAAATTTTGGGAAGAGTTTACAGTGACAGCATAGGTTGGCTTATCACCGCCGCACCACGAACCACACATTGCGATATTGAAATAGTGTCGCATGGGGAGTCGACAATTCTTTTTCTCGATTTTGCGAAAATTAAAGAAAATGATTATAAAAAGATTATTATTCAGCAAAAATTACTTAAAAATCTTTTTGTATTGTTTGAGGAGATGGATTTGCGCTCTCTCGAATATAAAATTGTGCTTTCAGAGCGTTCCATACGCAAAAAAATAATGCGTTATTTTGAATTCAGAGAAAAGCGTGACGGAAGTTCTTCTTTTTGCATTGAAGGCTCAAGACAGGATTTTGCGGATTATCTAAGCGTTGATAAATCGGCGCTTTCCCGTGAGCTTAATAAAATGAAAAAAGACGGATTAATAGATTTTAACGGTGATAATTTCACCATATTGCAAAAATTATGAATTGTAGGGATATTATAAAACATTAATGAATATTGCTTGTGTTAGTCTTGATATTAATTAAATCTTGGCATATTAGTGAGTATTCAATAAAATTTATTACTGTATTTTTATACAGTTTCTTGAAAATCGTTGCAAATGCAATTTCCAAAATAGTATTATTCTGCTATAATTTTAAAAGAAACAGCGAATGAGCTGTTAAAAATATGCTATCAACTACATAACATAAATTTCTTCTATAACCCTATTACCCCTAAAAAAGCAACAGACGAGTTTATTCTCAACTGTTGCTTTTTTCATTTGTAAAAATCAGCATAGAGCAAAAATGTAATAAATTTGTAAATAAATATTTATTGCCTTGAATTTTTCGGTATGTTATAATATTTTTAGAATATTAGTGATTTAGGGGAGCTTTTTATGAAATGCCCATATTGTTCATTTGAAGAAAGTAAGGTTGTGGATTCCCGTTCGGCAGATGACGGGGAAAGAATACGCAGAAGAAGAGAATGTCTTAAGTGCGGAAAGCGTTTTACAACTTATGAAATTATTGAGAATATTCCTCTTTATGTTGTCAAGCGTGACAAATCAAGAGAAGTTTTTGACCGCAATAAGCTGACTGCAGGTATTCTTCGTGCTTGCGAAAAGCGCCCTGTTTCTGTTGAACAGGTAGAAGAAATGGTCACTGACATTGAGCTTACTGCACAGAACGGCTTTGAACGAGAAATTACTGCCGAGCAGATCGGTGAACTTGTAATGGAGCGCCTTAAAAAGGTTGATGAAGTTTCATATGTTCGTTTTGCCTCGGTTTATCGCCAATTCAAGGATATTAATACATTTATGGAGGAGTTAAACAAACTCCTTACCGAAAAAAAGTAATATTTTAAGAGTCTGATTATCCAAAAAAATCAGGCTCTTTTTGTTTATTAGGTAGGAATTTTTAAAATAATTGTAAAAAATCTCAAAATACTATTTATTTTGCTAAGAAATAATGTTATAATAGTTTTATCCTTGTGGCTTATCGCACTCGGATTAATTGTGAAATGAAAGATGGTGATTATTTGTTTAAAAGAATATTATCAGGTCTGTTGGTTTCTGCTATGCTCACAGGTTCTGTCGTTTATTTGACAGGCTGTTCAAATTCGCAGAACGGTTCAGATGATAATACTTCTACCAATACTTCTACCGAGTATGCTCACGCAGATAAGATTGATAACGGTACAATTTTGCAGTGCTTTTCGTGGGATTTCAATACTATAAAGGAATCCATGGCTGACATTGCGGCTTCAGGATATACGGCGCTGCAGACTTCGCCTATTAATGCTTGCCTTGAGGGCGAGAACGGCGGAATGCAGCTTTACGGTGATGGCAAATGGTACTATCATTATCAGCCCACCGATTTTAAAATCGGTAACTATCAGCTCGGAACTCGTGACGAGTTTAAAGCTATGTGTGACGAGGCGGAAAAGTACGGTATTAAGGTTATTGTTGATGTTATTGCTAACCACACAACACCGACCACAAGCGCAGTAAGTCAGGATCTTATTGATGCAGGCGGCGGAAGTTTGGACACGCTTTATCATAAAAACAATGCGTATGACCTCAATGACTTTTCAAACAGACTTGCTTGCACTACTTACAAAATGGGTGGTTTGCCTGATATTAATACAGAGCGCACATCTTTTCAGGATTATTTTATTGAGTATCTCAATGACTGTGTCGCTTGCGGTGCTGACGGTTTCCGTTATGATACTGCAAAGCACATCGGCTTACCTGACGATCCTAAGGAAGATGACGGCTTTACAAATAACTTCTGGCAGAGAGTAATCACCGAAGTAAACAATGCTGACAATCTGTTTATATACGGAGAGGTGCTTCAGGGCAACAATGAAAGAATTGCCGACTATATTGAGGCAATAGGTCATACTACAGCAAGTACATACGGCAGTAAAATCAGAGGCGCAATTACAAACAATACTTTGTCAAAAGGTACTGTAAGTGATTATTGGCTCGGTGACGCACCGCTTAATATGGTTACATGGGTTGAATCTCACGATAACTATATTAATGACGGCAACTGGTACAATATGACTAAGGAACAGGTTATCCTCGGTTGGGCAGTAATTACTGCAAGAAAAGACGGCACACCGCTGTTCTTCGATCGTCCTTACTATTCAAGTGTTGAAAACGAATGGGGAATGAACCGTATCGGCACAGAGGGTGACGATATGTACAAGGATAAGAGTGTAAAAGCCGTAAACTTCTTCCGTACAGCTATGATTGGCGAAGACGAAAATATTGTAAATCCGAACTCCGATTCAACCGCTGTTATGATTGAAAGGGGCACAAAAGGAGCGGTAATTGTAAATACAAAAGACGCTCTTAAGACAGGATTTGAAACAAATCTTGCCGACGGTACATATGTAAACAGAGTTGACGGCAAGACAGAATACACCGTTAAAAACGGTAAACTTACTTCTGATGCCGATATTCCGGCAAACAGTGTGGTAGTTCTTTATAACGACGGTTATAAGGAATATGAAGCTGCCGCCGAAGTAGGCGTTGCCGAGGACACCGTATTTAACATTCAAAGCGGTAAAACCGCAACAGTCACACTTACTTGTGCAAATACGGATAATGCGGAATATGCTCTTAACGGAGCAGCGGCTGTTTCATATAAGAACGGAGAAACCGTAACCGTTTCTGTACCGAGCGGAAGTGATATAGCAACACTTGAACTTACAGCTAAAAATTCTAAGGGTGTAAAAACCTACGAAAGAGTTGTATTTGCTACAGAAGTAAAATATTCAATTTCAAGCGGCACAAAGGTATATTTTGAAAAGCCCGACAGCTGGGGCGATCAGATTTTTGCATATGTTTACAACGATGAACTGTATGAAAACGAAACCTGGCCGGGAATTGAAATGGCAAAGGAAAGCGACGGAAAGTACAGCTATACCTTTACAGAAGATTGGGAAACACCGTATATTATTTTTAATGACGGCGACTTTGCCGACAGTCAGCAGTACCCGGCCGATAATGGACTTACTGTTGAGGACGGCAAAACATATACTATAGAATAACTGTTGGAGGATATATTATTATGAGCGAAATGAAAATGGAAAACAGCAGAGTACCTGCTGAAAAGATTTTTAACCCTGATTTAAAAGAAGCAATTGTAACTATGCAGGAAGACAACTCAAAAGAGAACGTCGATAAGATGATTACAGAAGTTGTAAAGGCTAAGTTTATTTTACCTGCAAAGGTTGTTCCTACAACACAGGCTGTTACAGAAAACGGTCAGACTGTTATGAAGCAGGCAACACAGGTTCAGTTCAGACTTCTTGAAAATCAGAAAAAAGAAAAATTCTTTGGACTTTTTACAGATACAGAAGAATTATTTAAGTGGCAGGATACCCAGAATGCTCAAAAAGTAGTTACTGATTTTGACAGCATTTCACAAATGGTTATGGATCCACATTCGGGTGTTGTCGGTTTTGTTATCAATCCGTTTGGCAAGAGCGTTACTTTCCCTAAGCCAATGATTATTTCAATCAAGCAGCAGAAAGACTTTAACACACTTAATAAAGATTTGTTCAAGCCGGGTGAGCAGATTAAAATCGGCGAACCAAAGGATTATCCTATTGACCTTATGGCTACACTTATCAATCATTTCAGCACAGAGCCAAATGTAAATGTTGCTTTCTTAAGAATGATGGAGCACAGCGACAAAAAGAGCTTCCTTGTTGTAGTTGACTTTATCGGCGATATGAAAAAGATTTTTGACGCTGTAAAAGAAACCGCACAGCCATACCTTACTGAAGATGTAGACCTTGTTGTAATGCCTGTTACTATGGACCTTGCAAGAAATGCAATAAACGGTGTAGAACCATTCTACAGAAAAGAACAATAATAATTTTTATTTTGAATAAAGCTTCCGATAAACTCGGGAGCTTTATTCTTTTAAAAACAGAAATAATTAGCATTTTTTACAACATATTTTATAACATTGTTAGCTATATTGCCTATGTCATAATTTATCAAAATATGGTATAATATTAGATATAAGAAATATAATAAGCATAAACTGTTTTCCGCTTTGTCAGACATTGTTTTAAACAATTACTAACGAATGAGAATTAAGAATAGGAGAGAAGTATGTTTTATCGAAATAACGCTTACAAATCTGCGCATGGAGGTGCCGAAAATGTTTGAGGTATCTGATATAGTCGCATATGGTGTTAACGGTGTTTGCACTGTTACCGAGATTACAACAAAAAGAATAGACAAGGTAAATGTAGAGTATTATGTTCTTAGTCCTAATGCGACAAAAACCGCAAAGGTTTTCGTTCCCGTACAAAATGAAAAACTTGTCGGGAAAATGAGAGCCGTACTTACTAAAGATGAGATTATCGACCTCTTGGATAATATGCCGAAAGAAGAAGAGTGGATTTCCAATAAGAATATAAGATTTGAAACATTTAAAAACATCATTTCAGAGGGAAAGTCATCTGAATTGCTTAGATTAATCAGAACTTTAAAACTTCACGAAAAGCAGCAGTTAAAAAGAGGCAAAAGATTACATATGGCTGATGAACGCTTTTTGAAAGAAGCAGAGAAAATGGTGCTCGGCGAGTTTGCTTATGTGCTTAACGAGTCTACCGATGATATACTTAACAGAATAGTAAATTGTGCATAAATATTACACCTTTCACTTTAGTTGTGAAAGGTGTTTTTTCGGTTCTTTTTAAATAGTTGGGGTAAATTATGGCTTAGCGGAGTGTCGGTCGGGTAACAAAGTACGGCAAAAGAAAATGTTTCTGTCCCGAATATAAAAGTTTGGTCAACCTTTTCAAAGGTTGTGGGTGTGGGCAACGTCCACAAATACTTTATGTTATTGCAAATTCTGATAGCCAAACAGCTTGCTGTTTGGCGAATTGAACATAATGGCGAGAGCCAATGCGACAGCAACAAAAAGAAAAGCTACGCTACTAAAACTACTAATTTGCCACTTTTTAAGGGCAAATTAGCCACACACGCAAACTTTTGCATCCTTTATAGTATCTTTTCTCTAAGACCGCTAAAGTGTGACTTTCTTACTTTCTGCCACTTATTAATCTTGACTTTTGTTTTATTTTAAGGTCTTGAACAATCTAAGGTTTATTTATGCTATGATATAAATTCAACCATTTGTTTTTATTAAAAATCAGTGTGTTTTTAATGTTTTATGGGCTCTGCCCAAACCCGCAACCCTTTAAAAAGGGTTGACCTAAATTTTGAATTTATTATACTAAACTTTATGTGGTAAACCATAATTTATCACAATTCTTAACAAATAACTTAGCAAAGCCAACAAAAACTCCCCTGCCGCAAAACAGGGGAGTTTTTATATCAAATTTTCTTTTTTCTTATAACTGAACCGTCAGGAATTTTTACATCACTCTTCATTGTGAGCTTTTGCATTGGATGCGGTGCGGCATCAACGGAATTTCCGTATTCGTCAGTAAGTGAAACACACTTTACATTGAACGGAATACCGCTTGGTGGCAGTACATCGAGTGTATCGCCCACAAGAAATTTGTTTCTCTGTGTAATTTCTGTTGTGGTGTCGTCAATCGACTTTTCGCAAACAGCAACCACATCATAATGTCTGATGTAACCGCCGTTTCCCGTAACCTGTCCCGGTTCTTTGCCAAAGTAAAAGCCTGTATTGTATTCACGGTGGCTTATCTTGTCAAGTTCCTCTTTAATCCAAGGTTCAAGCACATAATTTTCACCGTTAGTCATAAATCCGTCAACAGCATGGCGATAGGCATTTGTTGTAACAGCGGTGTAATAAGCTGATTTTGCTCTGCCCTCAATTTTAAGACTGGAAACTCCTGCTTTTACAAGCTCGGGAATATGCTCAATCATACAAAGATCTCTGGAATTGTAAAGATATGTGCCGTCCGAATGTTCCTCTACAGGGAAGTACTGACCCTCTCTGTTTTCTTCAAAAAGGTGATATTTCCAACGGCAAGGCTGTGCGCAGTCGCCGTGGTTTGCATCTCTGCCTGTCATATAACTTGAAATAAGACATCTGCCTGAGAATGACACACACATTGCGCCGTGTACAAAGCACTCGATTTCAAGGTCTTTCGGAATTTTTGCTCGCATCTGTGCGATTTCATCAAGCGGAATCTCTCTTGCAAGCACAACTCTTGATGCACCCATATTATAAAGTACATTTGCGGTTGCATAGTTTGTTACGCCTGCCTGTGTTGAAATATGTCTTGCAACCTTTGGAGCGTATTTTTTAGCGGCTTCAAAAACACCTAAATCCGCAATAATAAATGCGTCAACACCACATTCTTGAGCATAGCTTAAATAGTCGGGTAAAAAGTCAAGTTCATTATTTCGTGGTAAAGTGTTGCAGGTTACATATAATTTTGCACCCTTTGCGTGGGCAAGTTCGCAAGCCTGTTTTAACTGTGTATTGTCAAAATTCTTTGATGCAGAGCGCATACCAAACATTTTGCCTGCGAGGAATACTGCGTCTGCGCCAAATGAAAGCGCAGAGTTAAGACATTCCATATCGCCTGCAGGTGCAAGCACTTCCGGTCTTGTAATCATATTATAATCTCCTAATTATTCAATATTTGCAAGATTTTCGTTATGCTCATAAATTGTTGAAGCATAATAAGCGTTACCGTCTTTATCGTGACAGAAGAAGTAGTAATTTGTATCCTTAGGATTGAGCGCAGCGATAATTGCATTCATACCTGGGTTACAGATTTCACCTGCCGGTAAGCCTTCTTTAGAATATGTGTCATATGAACTTTCAAAAGTATCTCTTGCGTCTTCAGGAATATCAGCTTGTGTTCTGTACGGGTAGAATTTAGTAGAGTCAAGACCGAGATACTTAACACCCATATCTTCATCGGCATTAAGACGGTTGTAGATAATAGAAGAAATGTAATACATATCGTCTGTATCGGCAGCCTCTGACTGAATGATTGACGCAACTATCATAACCTGGTCAAGAGTATAGTCGCTTCTGTTCTTCTTAAGCATATCTTCAATGGTTGTTACCTTATCATAACCCGGAACATCCTGTTTTTCGGTAAGTTTTGATTCGTAGTTATTAAGGAAACGATAAATAACATTCTCTGCATCTTCGTTTTCATAGAATGTATAAGTATCAGGATACAGGTAACCCTCAAGTTTGTAGTAACGGTCATCTGCATTTGTAATATCCTTTAAGAATGAATATTCATCGTCAAAATGGTTTGAATTACAAAGCTCAAGGAACTTGTCTTCATCGGCGAGAGCACCTTTTTCTTTAAGTAACTTAGCAATCTCAAGGACATTTCTGCCTTCCGGAATTGTTACTTCAACTGTATCTGTACGGTTTACACTGCTAAGCAAGAAGTTGATAATTGCCTCGTAGTCCAAATTTGTTTTGATGTCATATGTACCCTGTGTAAAATCGTCATCTGCCTTTGTAAATTTTGCAAACAGTTTGAAATAGTTTTTATCATCAATGATATTATTCTTTTCAAGAACGGTTGCAACTGTGTCAAGATTCGGATTTGCAGGGATTTCTATTCTTACATTTTTTTCTTCGGTACGGTTGATAGCGAGCATATCGTCAATGCCTGCCACAAAGAACATACCTGCCATAGCACCGACAATTATAACGGAAACCAACCAGATAACTCTGAAAACTCTGCGGTTACGCTTATTTTTGGCTTTTGAAAGTTTTTTGTCTATTTTCTTTTTCTTTTTTAAAGCCTGCTTAGAATTTTTTGCCATCTGTTCCTTAACATCTTCGCCGCTGTAAGAGTTAAGTTCTTCGGGTTCGTTGTTTTCTGCTTTTGCGGATTCGTCATAGATGTCATCCTGAATATTTAAAGTAAAGCTTTTTGCTTTTTGGCGACGCTTTTCTTCAAGGTTCTGAATATTATTTTCTTCGTTCACTTACACCATTCCTTTTTCAAACACATTTCGTGTATCGTTTGTGAATTTTTCAGTTATTATTATGTTAACAGCCTTGTCATATATTCCGTGCGGTAGTTTTTGCTCAATGCATCTTGAGTAGCAAAGACCTGCCGTTGTACCGCCAAACTGTTCTAAAAATCTGTCATAATAGCCTTTTCCGAAACCGAGCCGATAGCCGTATAAGTCAAAACTTAATCCGGGTACAAGACAAAGACCGTTTGAATAATCGGTAATTTTGCCGCAGACTTCTGTATCAGGCTCCATAATGGAATATTTGCCCTCTATAAGCTGACTTAGTGATGTTACTTTATAAAAGTCCATAACAGGCTCGCTTTGTCTGCATTTTGGCAGAGCAAGTATTTTTTCGTCTGCAATCGCCTTTTCAAGAATAGGGTAGGTGTTAATTTCTATCGGCATAGATACAAACGCAAACAGAATACTGCACTCTTTATATTCTTTCAAATCAACAAATTTTTCAAACAATGTTTTGTCAAGAGCGGCTCTGATTTCTTTTGGACAGGCTGTTCTGATTTTTTTATGCTTTGCTCTTAGTGAATTTTTTTGCTCTTTTATATTTATTATGGGCATTGCATATCACCGCAGACTTTGTTTGCAGCTTCGGCAGACACTGCTTTTTCTACAATAGCTTTGCCGAAGAGAATCGCACAGCCTGCGCCTTTGCCTGTAATTACATTGCCGTCAATTTCAACAGGAGCAGCGGTGTATGTTGCTCCCTCAAGTTCTTTTTCAAATCCTGGGAAACAGGTTACTTTTTTACCTTTAAGTATTCCGAGGTTACCCAAAACAGACGGAGCGGCGCAGATGGCAGCGGTAATTTTGCCGTTTTCTGCACAGTAAACAGCCGCTTTAGTCACAGTTTCCGATTTACCGAGATTAACGGTTCCCGGCATACCGCCCGGAAGAACCACGCCGTCAATGTTATTAAATGATATTTCTTCGGGTTTTAAATCGGCTTTAACGGTAACACCGTGTGAGCCTGTTACAAATTCGCCTGTAACTCCTACTGTTTTAACTTCAATTTTTGCTCTGCGCATCATATCAAGCGGTGCAAGAGCCTCGGTTTCTTCAAATCCGTCTGCTAAAAATAAATAAAACATAGCAATACCCTTTCTATACTTAATTTAATGTTATTCCTATATAAATATCCTTTGGCACGGTGATTTTGCTGTCAAGCGATTTTACCATTCCGTATCGGATTTTTTGTGCGTTTTCAAATATTTTGTTATGTGTAAATCTGAAATATTCGGCATCGGTATTTTGCAGAATATCATTTATCATATTTTTTAAATTGTTTTTTTCAAATTCAAAGTAAAATACTTCTGCCGTATTTTCATTTTCTTCAAACAATGCAAAATAATTTTTGCTTTTAACATTTTTTATATTATATGTTGAATAATATTCGACAGCAAAATTCTTAAAGTCATTACCCTGCTTGAGAATATTATTTTCGCTGAAATTTAATTCCTGCAAAGAAAGTAAATCATTTCTTGAAAAATCGGAAATATAAGCAATGCAGTTTTCACGATAACCGAAATTTTGATAATAGTTATAAAGATTATCGTTTGCAGGGAAAAGAAAGGAATACTTATCTCCGCTTTTTGCCGAATCTTCAAGAGCGTATTTAATTAATTTGCTCATAATGCCTTGCTTGCGAAAATCTTTATGGGTTGACGCACCGCAAAGATAATGAGCTTTTTGACCGTTAAAACTTGCACTTATAAGATAAAGTGCGGAAATGATTTTTTCGCCGTGCTTTGCAATATAGGTTTGTTTTGCGTTAAAACATTTGTCAAAAAATAAATCAACAGCTTTCGGTTCTTCATCAAAAGATGAAAGCCAAAGCTTTTTAAGTGATTTAATATCGGAACTGTCGGGTTTACAAAAATTAATTTCCATCATTTTTTAATGTTGCGTTATACCTCGCAATCAGAATTATGGGATTATATGAGAGTTTGGACTTTTTAAGTCCCTCTATACCCATATCTTCTTCACGGTTTATATATTTATAAGAAGACAGCGTTTTGGCAAATTCATTATTAATTACTGCATAAATGCCGTCGTATTCACGCAAAGCTTTTTCGAAACATATATCAAATGCAATAGGGGAGATTTCGCATCCGAGAGTCATGGCAACAGCTTTGTCTTTTACATAAACAATTCCGCCGTGCATATTAAATTCTTCTATATTGTCAAGTGATTCCCTTATGGCTTGCTTTTCTTCATAGTTTTCTATATCTATGTCATTTTCGGCGCACCAATCTAACATAACCTTGTAAGCGTCCTCTTTATTTGAATTTGTTATTTCTTCAAATCTGTAATCGGGATAACCGTTCTTAAACTTTGAAATATGGTTGCGCTTTGCGTGAAATTTTCTGCCCGAAAGATTTATTAAATCTTCTGACAAATAGACATACTCCTGATTTTCGGGTGAAAATTCATAGTTAAATTCTGACGGGAAAAGGGTTTCAAGTTTAACCCTCTGTGCGTCTGTCAGCATTACGATAAAAGGTTTTTGCCCACGCTCGTGAGCGTCCTTTATGATTTCTTCGACAGCGGGTTTTATATCTTCGCCGTGCGGCAGGCAATATCCCCACACGCTGTCATCGTCATTAAAATATGCTTTTATTAAACAGTTGTTGTACAAAGCAAATTTTATATTATATTCATTTCTCCAGAGGTATGCGCTCAAAATATTGGTAGTAAGTGAAATTCCCTCCGGATTGTCGTAGTATTTCTGAAATTTATTTATATCGGATTTTTCTATCAGCTTAAAGTTTAGCATAAAGTATTAATTTCAGCCGCCTTTTCTATTTCCTCTGCTATTGATTCTATCGGCTTGATTTCACCGTTTTCACAACAGTCAATAATTGTCCAACCGCATTTTTCAGCGGCATATAAAGCAGATTTTCTGCATTCAAGCAAAAACGCGAAATTCTTTTCGTGTAAATCTTTTTTGCCTTCGTCACCCTCGTAACGCTTGCTCATAAGTTTTTGCGATACTTCGGGTTTAACATCAAGATAAATAACTTTATCGGGCTTAGGAACAGAAAGTTTATTGTATTCAAAATCCTCCTGCCATTCAATAAAGTTGTCCCACTCCGATTTGTCAAGTTTAGACATCTGATAAATTATATTGGATGTAGCGTATCTGTCGCTTAAAATCACATCACTGTTATCGTAATCTTTTTTCCAAAATTTAAGAAAACTTGCCACTCTGTCTACCGCATAAAAGGACGAAGCGGCATAAGCGTTTACATCATTCGGATTACTGCCGAATTCTCCGCCGAGATACATTTTTACAAGTGCCGAGCTTTCGTTTGCGTAATCGGGAAATTCAAGTCTTTTAATGCTTTTTCCCATTGCTGAAATTTTATCAAAGAGGATTTTTGTTTGGGTAGCCTTTCCGCTTCCGTCAAGACCCTCTATTACAATGAATTTTGCACTCATTTTTGTTCCTATCCATTTCTATTATTCTAAAATATAATTAAAATATTACTCTCTGCCGTATTTTTTGCGTACTTCTTTCATTTTGCCGCAGCTCATTTTACCCTCGGGGCAAGCACCGAACAAACACGCAGGGCCGCAGTTTTTGAATAAATGCGGAGCAACTTCAAGACATTGTTTAAGCATTTGCTCGGCAACATCTCTGATTTCCCACTGTGCACGGTTACAGCAGCGGTGTGCAAAGAAATTCTCAAGACTTCTTGCATTAAAAGTACAGACAATTTTTGTGGTTGATGCGTTAGGAAGAATAAATCTTGCGTCTTCATTTGCTTTTTTTACAAAAGCATTGAATTTTGCTTTGTTTTCGTTTCTGAAGTTTTCTATGACTTCTTCATCGGTATCTTCACAGTTTCCTGTTGCCTCTCTGATATATCCTGCAACAAGTGCGTCACGAACTTCGCTGTAAGCCTTTGACTGCATTTCAATTACTTTGTTATAAGCGGCAAGCGCCTTTTCGTTTTTTGCAATTTCAGGCGGTGTTACAAAGTCAAACTTTGTGCCGTCAACATAACGCTGCGACTGCTGGCTGTAAGATGCGATTCTGTGTCTTACAAGCTGATGTGAGCAGGCTCTTGAAATGCCCTCAATGCCAAAGGTAAAAGAAGCGTGTTCAAATGGACTGCCGTGCCCGATGCTTGCAAGCATATCTATAAAATCAGCGGTCTTTTCCTCAGTAAGACCATCTCTTATATTTGATATTTCGGACGGTGAGTAGCAGAGTTTTGCTGCCATTGCAACCGTCATTTCGGGATTTGGCGTATAAGTAAGTAAAGTGACTTTTGCACTCAAAATAATCTCCTCCAAAGCGATATAAAAACATATATAAATGTATTATCCAAAGCGATATAAAAACATATATAAATGTATTATATCATTTTGTGTCGCAATATGCAACAAAATTAATGCGATTGTTGCGGTACGAAAAAAGAAAAATATCAGAAAATTTCCGATATTCACTTGACATTGTGAATAATTAGTTTTATAATGCTACTGAATAAAAAGTATATGTAATTGGCGTTGACGGGATTAGCTGTATCTCGTTCTTTCAGAGAGAAGTCGGTCGGTGCAAGACTTTATGAATGTTTACAGCACGCTACCCCTGAGCTCTGTGTGACTAAGCACAGCGTATATCTGCGTTAAGGATTGTAATCGTAAGATTACTCAAAGAGGGTGTTTAAGCACCAATTTGGGTGGTACCGCAGGAATTATTCTCCTGTCCCATTTTTATGGGGCAGGATTTTATTTTGCAAATTTTTTAAGGAGAGATTTTTAATGGAATGGACAGGACTTAACGAACTTCGTGAAAAGTTTCTTTCATTTTTTGAGAGTAAGGGTCATTTAAGACTTCCGAGCTTTTCACTTGTTCCGAAGGACGACAACAGCCTTCTGCTTATCAACAGCGGTATGGCTCCTATGAAAAAGTATTTTACAGGTGAGGTTACACCGCCGAGAAAGCGTGTAACAACCTGTCAGAAGTGTATCCGTACTCCCGATATTGAGAGGGTAGGCATTACTGCCCGTCACGGCACATACTTTGAAATGCTCGGTAACTTCTCTTTCGGTGACTATTTCAAGCACGAGGCTACAGCTTGGGCATGGGAGTTCTTTACAAAAGTTCTCGAAATGCCTGTTGATAAGCTCTATGTATCTATTTATGAAAACGATGATGAGGCTTACAAGATTTGGACCGAAGAAATCGGTGTTGAGCCATCTCATATGGTAAGACTCGGCAAAGAAGACAACTTCTGGGAGCACGGTTCAGGTCCTTGCGGTCCTTGTTCGGAGATTTACTTTGACCGTGGTGATGAAAAGGGCTGCGGTAAACCTGACTGTCATGTCGGTTGTGAATGTGACCGTTTCGTTGAGGTATGGAACATAGTGTTCTCACAGTTTGAAAACGACGGCAACGGCAACTACACTCCGCTTGCTCATCCTAACATTGATACAGGTATGGGTCTTGAAAGACTTGCTTGCGTAATGCAGGGTGTTGATAACCTTTTCTTGGTTGATACTGTTCAGAATATTATGAAGAAGATTTCTGAAATTACAGGTGTAAATTACGGTGAAGACGATAAAAAGGATATTTCACTCCGAGTTATCACCGACCATATCCGCAGCACAACATTTATGATTGGCGACGGTGTTCTTCCGTCAAATGAGGGTAAGGGTTATGTTCTCCGCCGTTTGCTCAGAAGAGCAGCCCGTCACGGCAGACTTTTAGGATACAAAGACGCATTCTTGTATAAGGTATGCGAAACTGTAATAAAAGAAAATGAATCGGCATATCCTGAATTAAGAGAAAAGCAGGACTTTATTACAAAGATTATCAGAGTTGAGGAAGAAAGCTTCCAAAAGACAATCGACCAGGGCTTTAAGCTTTTACAGGGCATTGTTGACGACCAGGATATTAAGGTTCTCAGCGGTGAGGACGCATTTAAGCTCAACGATACTTACGGTTTCCCAATCGACCTTACAAGAGAAATTCTATCCGAGCAGGGTATTGATGTTGATGTTGACCGTTTCCACGAGCTTTTGAAAGAGCAGAAACAGCGTTCAAGAGATGCAAGAAAGAAAGAAGACACAGACGCTTGGATTTCGGATTCAACAGACCTTTCAGATATTGCTAAAACAGAATTTTGCGGTTATACTGACCTTAATACAGGCAGCAAGGTTCTTGCCATCATTAAAGATGGTATCAGAGTTGACAATGTCGGCGAAAACGAAACAGCTCTTGTTGTTCTCGACAAAACTCCGTTCTATGCAGAGAGTGGCGGACAGGTAGGCGACACAGGTGTAATGGAATCGGGTACTCTTGAGGTTGATGTTGACGATACAACTAAGGATGCTTCGGGTGTTTATCTCCATTCTTGTACAATTAAGAGCGGTACACTTGAGGTCGGCACAGAACTTCGTGCAATCGTTGACTTTGACAGAAGAGCAAATATTATGCGTAACCACACAGCGGCTCACCTTTTACAGGCCGCACTTCGTGAAGTTCTCGGCAATCATGTTCATCAGGCAGGTCAGCTTGTAACAGACCATTCGGTTCGTTTTGACTTTACACATTTTGAGGCTCTAACAGATGAAGAACTTAAGAAAGTCGAAGATCTTGTAAACAAGAAGATTCTTGCATCTATCCCTGTTGTTACAAAGGAAATGCCAATCGAAGAGGCAAAGAAACTCGGCGCTATGGCATTGTTTGGTGAGAAGTACGGCGATGTTGTACGAGTTGTAAGCATCGGTAAGTTCTCAGTTGAGTTCTGCGGCGGTACACATGCTACAAATACATCAAGCCTCGGCTTGTTCAGAATCCGTCAGGAGGGTTCTGTTGCATCAGGTGTAAGAAGAATTGAGGCTATTACAGGTATCGGAGTTCTTAAGTATATGAACGATGTCCGTGAAACTGTACTCAACGTTTGCGAAACACTTAAGATTTCAAATACAAAAGCACTCACAGAGGGCGCACAGAAGATTGCAACCTTACTTCATGATCAGCAGAAAGAAATTGCAGAGCTTAACACAAAGCTTGCTGCTATGCAGGTTGACAACCTCTTTATTAATTCTGAAATTGAAAACGGCGTAAGAATTATTGCTAAAAAAATTGACAATGCAAACGCTGACGCACTTCGTGCAATGTGCGAGAGAACAAAAGATGTTGCTCCTCTCTCAATCGTTGTACTTGCTTGCGAAAATGACGGCAAGGTTACATTTGCCGCATCTTGCGGTAAAGAGGCTAAGGCACTCGGCGTAAATGCAGGCAAACTCGTTAAGGCTGTTGCACAGGCAGCGGGCGGCAACGGCGGCGGTAAGCCGGATATGGCTATGGCAGGTGCAAAAAATCCTGAAAAGATTGATGAAGCACTTGCTATCGTTAAAGAAACTGTATATGGTATGATTAAGGCATAAATGTTGCGAAATCCACATAATTTGATTTTTGTTGTCTGAAAGATTGCAATTTATTGCTATTATTGTTTAGAACTACTAAAAACAGTCTTGCAAGATTGTATATTAAAACAACGATAAAAAGAAATTAAAGTATTGAAGTTTTGTAATGTTTGATGTATAATAATTCCAATGGAATAGTGTATTCCTAAAAGTTAATGAACAATGGAGGAGATTTAAAATGTTCAAAAAAGTAATGAGTCTTGCTCTTGCTTCAACATTAGTACTTTCAGCAGGCGCATTTGCAGCAAGTGCAGCTGAAGCAGAGGACGCAGTAGCAGCAAATGACGAGTCTGCAGTAGCAGCTGATGATTCTTCAGCAGTAGCAGCAGGTGACGAGTCACAGGTAGGTGCCGGCACAAAGATTTACTTTGATGTAAAGAGTGCAGGTTGGAAAAACTTTAGCAAGATCTATTGCCACGTCTGGAGAGCTGACGGTACAGGTAAATGGCCAAGCTGGCAGACAAAGAAAGAAGTGTGCAAAAAGGAAAGCGACGATCTTTATTCTTATGATATAACAAAGACAGGCAACGCTGAAGAAATTCAGAATGCCGGCAGCAAGAACTTATATTGCGTAATCTTCAGTGCAGATACACAAGTTCAGATTTACAACACAATCATGAACGGTAACTGCATTGGCGATACTGTGTATGTAACAGGTAACAAGATCGAGAACCCTAAGGACAGCAGCAAGACAGATACTGAGGCTGCATGGAAGAACCATCCGGAATGTGGTCCGCAGAAGGTTATTACTTCAACATCAAAAGTAGTTGGTACAGCTCTTGCAGACGGTACAACAGATGTAACACTTTTAGCTGACTACCTTCTCGATTATGTTTCTGACGACGGTACTGCTGATACAAGTAAGACAGATAAGACACAGGATCTTATCAACCAACTCAAGATCAGCCCACTCGCTGTAATGTCTAATGTAAATTTCAAACTTGAGGGTTTTGTTAAGGAAGAAACAATGACTCAGGATGTTGCTAACAAGAAGAAGGCAACAATTGAGGGTATCCTTGGTAAATGCACAGACCCAACAAAGGGTGGCGAAAAGGTTAACCAAGATGAGATTAACAATGCAGAGGCTAAGAACGATGCTGCTGAATCAAGCGGTTCATCAAACGGCGGTTCATCATCAAACGGCTCTTCATCAAATGGTTCATCAAATGGTTCATCAAATGGTTCATCATCAGGCTCTAACTCAGTACAGTCAGGTCAGGAGACAACAATCTTCTTCGTATTTGCCGGCGTAATGGTTGCAGCTGCAGGTGTATTCTTCCTCGTTAGAAGAAGAGAGAACTAATTTATCTTAACAGATAATTAATACTTAATCACTTAGCTCCGCAGAGTTTTCTGCGGAGCTTTTTGTATGCTCGAAACTCCCTCATTACTTGCTTTTTTATGCTTTATGTATTACAATATTATTATCAAAACAATTAAAAAAATATTATATTCATATATGAGGAGAAATGAGTATGAAAATTAAAGATGATTTTGTTTTAAGAAAAGTAGCCGATTCATATGTAGTGGTACCGGTAAACAGTCTTACACTTGATTTTAACGGTGTTATAAATCTTAATGAAACGGGTGCTTTCTTATTTGAACAGTTGCAAAAAGGAATTGAGAAAGACGAACTTATTGCTAAAATGATTAGTGAGTATGATGTAACAAAAGAAAAAGCAAGTGCGGATATAGATATATTTATTAATAAGTTAAAGGATGCAAATGTCTTTGAATAATAAAGAAATTCAGCTTGAAGATGTAATACAAATTATTAAAGAAAAACTTAACAGCGGAGGCACGGTTACATTTACTCCGCACGGAACAAGTATGTATCCTATGCTAAGAAACGGCGAAGATGTGGTTGTCCTGAAAAAGCCGGAGGGCAGGCTAAAATATCTTGATGTTGCTTTATACCGAAGGAGTAACGGCGATTTTGTTTTGCACAGAGTTGTCGGTTTTGATAAGGACGGCAAATATATTTTTTGCGGTGATAATCAGTTTCATAAAGAACGGGGAATTACTGACGAAAATATTATAGGTGTGGTTACCGCATTTTATCGAAAAGGAAAACACTATACCGATAATTCGCTTTCATACAGATTTTATAAGTCAGCGTGGGAGTATATCAAAGCACCAATGCGTATGCTTTATTCAGCGCACAGAATGAATAAGTCGATAAAGATAAAAAAGAAAAGGTAGTTTTTGTATAATGATAAAACATCTTAATGACGCTCAAAAAAAAGAATATGCATATTATTTGACGCTTGTATCAAGTGTTTTAAACGGAACAGAACCGCAGCTGCCGTATGAAAATTGTAATCTTGACCACATAAGGCAGATTTCTAATGATACCAGAATGGATGCAATTTTTGATGAGGCTGTCTTAATGCTGTCAAAAAAATATTCGGTTTCAGATAAATTGTTATCTTATGTAAAAAATAATCTTAATCATTGGATTTATATTGATACGATGATGAAATATGAAATTGAAAGTTTGCTTAAATGTTTTGATGAAGGGAAAATATATAATCTCCCTATGAAAGGCTATTTTCTTAAGGAAGACTATCCCAACTCATTTGAACGCTCAATTTCAGATTATGATATTTTGTTTGATATAAACGATATTGACAGAATAAAAAATATATTTAAACAAAACGGGTACAAATTTTTACAAAATGACGATCAACAATATCATTTTGTAAAAGCGCCGTTTATGTATATTGAAATGCACCGTTCGCTTTTAAAAAAGAATGATAAAAATTATTCTTTATTGGAAAATCAACTTGAAAAAGCTAAGGTGCGTGACGGGTATTCTTATTCAAAAGAAATGACGCTTGAGGATTATTATATTTATATGTTGCTTCACAGTGCAAAACATTTTTCCGAAGGCGGAATCGGCATAAGAATGATTGCCGACGAATATGTATTTTATAAAAAATATTCGGATCAACTTAATCAAAAATATTTGAGTGAACAGTTTGAAAAATTAGGAATAACCTTGTTTGAGAAAAAACTGCGTGATATTTCATTGAAATGGTTTTCAAAAGGCAGTGAAGTTAAAGATTTTGACGATGTTGAAGAATATATTTTATTAAGTATGACTCTCGGCAGAGTAGATGTTGCGGTTATGTCCGAAATGGAAAGACAAAGAGTTAATACTAAAACAGGCAGAAAAAAATCAAGATTTGCTAATTTTATTTCATCGCTTTTTCCGAATAATACAAATATGGCAAATAAATATCCATTTGTGGAGAAAATGCCGATTTTATTGCCGTATTCATGGGCATGTATGTGGTGCAGAAGAATTTTTATTGACAGAAATATTGATATAAAAAAAGGTTTTAATAACAGAACTTCTTATACCGATGATGATGTAAGTTATTTTAATTATATTCAAACAGAAGTGGGTTTTGATGTTAAATAAAATTTTATTTATGTTTTAATTGACAAATAATGTATTTATTGATATAATATCAGATAAGTTAGCGAACACTAACGGCACTTGGTGTTCGCTGATTTAAAGAGGAATAGTTAGTCCGTCCTAACTATTCCTCTCTTTTTTATTTATTTTTTAAATTTTAGGTAAATTTTAAGTAAAATTTAAATTTCATTTAAAGTTACAACGGTACAATATACTCATCAAAACAAAAGGGGAGTTAAATATGAGTTACCAAAGCGTATTTAAACGCTATGAAATAAAGTACCTTGTGACTGACGAACAAAAGAAAATGATTATGCGGGAAATGCAAAAATATATGTATGCCGACAAATACGGCAAAAGCACAATTTGCAACATATATTTTGACACACCTGATTTTTTACTGATAAGACGCTCGCTTGAGCATCCGATTTACAAAGAAAAGCTCAGGCTGAGGAGCTACGGCGTTGCCAAGCACGACAGCACAACATTTATAGAAATCAAGAAAAAATACAAAAGGGTTGTTTATAAACGTAGAACAGAAATGACAGAAAGTGAAAGTATGCGTTATCTATGCAGTGGCGAGCATATGGCAGACAGTCAGATTTTGCGTGAAGTTGATTATTTTCTTGAACATTACAAAGGCATTGCACCGCAGGTTGTAATTTCATACAACCGAGAGGCCTTTTATTCAAAAAATGATTATGATTTCAGAGTAACCTTTGATGATAATATTCTTTGGCGTAACTATGATTTATCGCTTTGTAAAGGTATTTACGGAACACCGATATTAAGAAACGATTATTCTCTTATGGAAATAAAGACAGGCACGGCAATTCCGCTGTGGATGACAAACATTTTAAGCGAAAACAAAATTTATAAAACATCTTTTTCAAAATACGGCAATGCTTATGTTGCAATTATGAGCGAAAGAGCAAACGGAGGTAAAAAATATGCTTAATACATTATTTTCAGGAATTTTCAGTTCAACAACCCAAACAATCGCAGTGCCGCAATTTCTGCTTGGCGTAGCAGTTGCTCTTGTAATCGGCATTTTTCTTGCGGCGGTCTATTCATACAAAACCAAATACACAAAGAGCTTTGTTGTTACTCTTGCACTTTTACCTGCCGTAGTTTGTGTGGTAATTATGATGGTAAACGGTAATGTCGGTGCAGGCGTTGCTGTGGCAGGTGCTTTCAGTCTTGTAAGATTTCGTTCCGTGCCAGGCACCGCTAAAGAAATCGGCACAATCTTCCTTGCAATGGGTGCAGGTTTGATTTGCGGAATGGGTTATCTCGGATACGCAGTGCTGTTCTCATTAATTTTAGGAATTGCAATGTTTATCCTCAATAAAGTAAATATCGGTGCAGACAAAAGACTTGAGCAGGACAGAATATTAAAAATCACAATCCCCGAGGATTTAAATTATACAGGTGCTTTTGACGACCTTTTTGAAAAATATACCGTAAAATATGAAACGGTATCGGTAAGAACTGCTAATATGGGCAGTTTGTTCAAACTTACATATAATGTTACTCTCAAAAACCCGAACGATGAAAAAGATTTTATTGATGATTTGAGATGCAGAAACGGCAATCTTGAAATCAGTATGGCAAGACAGGAGATAACTAATAATGAGCTTTAATTTAAAAAGCAAAGGGAAATTTGCAGCATTGCTTGCGGCACTTATTATATCCGTAAGTGTAACAGGCTGCGCAAATACAGATGAAAAAACATCCTCGACAAATTCTTCAACTGTTACAAAAGACAGTGTTTCTACTGCTTCAATCGCTTCGGATAAATCTCTTGACAGCGATATGTTCACCGACCGTGACAAAGAGGTAGGCTATGATGAAAGTTCGGCGGTAATGGTTGCTTTTTCATCATCAGGTGCAACCGCAAGCTCTGACAGCGTTTCTGTCAGCGGAAGTAAGGTTACTATTAAAAGTGAGGGCACATATATAGTTACGGGTACAACATCCGACGGTCAGATTATTGTAGATGCCGACAATAAAACAAAAGTGCAGATTGTACTTAAAAACGCCTCTGTAACCTGTAAATCAAGTGCCGCTTTATATGTAAAACAGGCAGATAAGGTATTTGTAACAACTGCAAAAGACACAGAAAATACACTTGCGTCAACAGGTGACTATGTTCAGACAGATGACAACAATGTAGATGCGGCGGTATTTGCAAAAGATGATATTACCTTTAACGGAGAGGGAAAATTGACTGTAACTTCCGAAAAAGGTCACGGCATTGTTTCTAAAGATGATTTAAAACTTACAAGCGGAGAATACAATATTACAGCCACAAGCCATGCGTTAAGCGGTAAAAACAGTATCAGAATTGCAAGCGGTACTTATACTTTAACTTCGGGTAAAGACGGTTTGCACGCAGAAAATACAGACGATACTTCAAAAGGATTTGTGTATATAGCAGACGGTAAATTTACCGTTAATTGCAAAGGTGACGGCATTGATGCCGGTACAACGGCTCAAATTGAAAACGGCACATTTAATATTACTTCAAACAGAGATTCATCATCTTTAAGTTCAACAGATTCTGCAAGTGTAAAAGGAATAAAAGCAGGAGGAGATATTACAATCAGCGGAGGTACATTTAATCTGAACTGCGAGGACGACGCTTTACATTCAAATTCAAATGTAACCGTATCAGGAGGTACTTTTACAATTTCAACAGGTGATGACGGTATCCACGCCGACAGCAAAACAAGCATCAGCGGAGGAACAATTAATATTACCGAAAGCTATGAGGGAATAGAGGAAACGGAAGTTGAAATTTCAGGCGGTACAATTAATCTGAAATCGAGCAATGACGGATTTAATGCCGCAGGCGGAAAAGACGAAAGCGGATTCGGTGGCGGATTTGACCGTGACAATTTCGGTTCATCAGATGCTTCCATTACAATATCGGGCGGCAAAATAACAATTGACGCTGACGGTGACGGAGTTGATTCAAACGGTTCGCTTACCGTTACAGGCGGGGAAACCTATGTCTTTGGCTCGACAAGCGGAGATAACGGAGCGGTTGATTATGACGGAGAAGCAACCATAACAGGTGGCATATTCATTGCCACAGGTTCATCTCAAATGGCACAGAACTTTGGAGAAAATTCAACTCAAGGTTCAATGCTTGTAAATACAAATTCGAGCGGTGAAATCACAGTCAAAAACAGTGACGGCGATGTTCTTGTATCGTTCACACCTACCAAGACATACGCTTGTGTGGTTATCAGTTGCCCGGGTATTACAACAGGTCAGACATATACTGTAACGACAGGCGATAGTACAACAGAAGTTGAAATGACTTCTATCATATACGGTTCAGGCGGTATGGGTGGTCACGGAAGTATGGGCGGCAGAAATATGGGCAACGGTGATATGAACGGAAACGAAATGGGCGGTCCGGGCGGAGATATGCGGGGCGGTCCTCAAATGAGATAAAATGGAAAACACAACTGTTCCGATGAGCAGTTGTGTTTTCCTTTTAGTCTAAAGTTGAATGTTTGTGATTTGTCGATTTGCAGGTAAAGAGGCAGTTGTCCAAAAATTCTGTTTGCATCTGTATTCAGTTATTATTTGCAATCATAAATTGTAACTGTGTAACATCGTTTACATTAATTTCGCCGTTTTCCTCAGTATCGGCATTTAAATTTTGAACAGCCGAAAGTTTTGAACCGCCTGAAATAGCTATCTGCAAATCGGTTGCATCTTTAATGTCAATTTTGTTGTTTAAGTCAATGTCGCCGAGCAGTGTGACTGCAAGTTCGGTTTTATTTGTAACAGCTTTTATAACGAATGTGCCGCCAAAATTATCGTCACGCTCCGTTTTGTACCAATCGAGAAGGTCTGTCATAGTTCCGTTTTGATAAATAAAACTTTCGCCTTTTTGGCTTTCGTTTATAAATGCAAACTGGCCGTTTGATTTGTTAAGCCATTCACCGACGCCTATAGTATTTTTTTCGCTTTCATTATTTTTTTTAATTTTAACGGCGATTGCACCGTAAGTTACAGGTAAGTCAAAATCGTTTGTATCAATATTTAAATATCCGCTGTACGGAACTTTTCCGCTGTTTAATTTAGTCCATTTGGTTTCATCTGACACAGGAATTTTATTTTCGGCAGGTACATAGTAGATTTCATAGTCGGAATTTTTTGCGGTGGTTTCAAACATTACCGAATCAAGTTTGTTGTAACCCTCGGAAAAATTAAAAAGATTAAGATATGTGACGCTGTCATCATTTATGTAGTTAAATTCATATGTTGCACCGTAAATTTCATTTTGCATAAGTTTAACATCATCGGTGATTTCTGTGACATCTTCAACAGCAAAATTGTATTTAAAGGTACTGCTAAACAAATAAGAATCTTCGTATGAAAGCCAAAAGTAACCGTTTAAAGTGTTGTAATCGCCCCAACTGTTTTTTACAAGCCATGCTCCGTCATTTTCGGGTAAAACACCGTTTATTGCTTTGAAATTTTCTTTTGAATAATTATCATCCCATCCGACAATAGCTATTGCATGACCTGTGAATTTTTGAGAACCTTGCGGACAGAAATACGCTGTTCTGTCATTATTTTCGTAATAAGGACTGTGAGAATATGCCGCATAGATTGAACCGTTATCCATAATCTCTTGTTTAATTTCTTCTTGTTTACAATCGTCGAGGTATTTTATAGCGGTCACCCCGTAATTTACAAAAGCGGAAAGGTCTTTGTCGGGAGTATATTTTTCTGCAAGAGTGTCGTAGTCGCTTTGTTCGATTCCGCCTTGCCAGGAACTTAAATATCCGAGTGCGGTAAATGCATAGCCGTCGGAAGTGACATTGCGCTGCCAGCCTTTACCGTTGCTTTTTGTAGTTGCCCATAGGTTCATATGCTCGGCAGAAAAATTATTAGCCGTAAAATCTTTTTTTAAAAGTTTTGTTTCAAGCACAGAGAGCGAGGAATATATCCAGCAATCGTTGTATTTTTGGCTTTTCGGAGAATTTACAATGCCAAGCTCCACTGAACTGTATGCAGACGGAATATCATTTTTTGTATTGTCTGAAGTTTTAATTTGAAATTTACTTAATGTTTTTGAATTGTTATCAATGCTTGCGGCATTAGCCGATACGCTTACAGCAGAAAATATCATAAGTGCAGATACTGTTGCCGTTATCGCCTTAATAACAGGTGATTTTATCATTTTACATTCACACCTTTTTGTTTATATATATCAAATTTTATTATATCAAAAATTTTCTTTCTTGTAAAGAATATAAACGCTGTTTATACACAAGATAATAGCAATATTTACAGATAAAAGGGGCGACTTTATGGAACTTAGAACTGACCTTGCGGTAGAAGCTCGTGAAATAGCGGGAGAAGATGTCGGAGGTGTGGATTTTGTTCAGTACAGTGAAAACGGACTCGATATTTCAAGACTTGAAGTAAAAACAAGAAAAGCCAGGCAGCAGCTCGGAAAAGAAGAGGGTACTTATATAACAGTAGAACTTCCGTCCCTTACCGATAATTTTACCGAAACCGACGAAAGACTTATTACTATAGGAAAGGAAATTCGTAGGCTTTTGCCGGTCAACGGCCTTGTACTTGTAGTAGGACTCGGAAATCCTGAAATCACTCCCGATTCTCTCGGCCCGAAAACAAGCTCCAGAGTGCTTGCTACAAGGCATATTTCGGGTGAGATTGCAAGAAGTACCGGTCTTGACCGCTTAAGACCGGTTGCGGTTATGGCAACGGGAGTAACAGGGCAGACGGGCATTGAAACAGGCGAATATATATTGAGTATTGTAAAAAGAATAAAACCGAATGCAGTTGTTGTAATAGATGCACTTGCATCACGCAGACTTGAAAGACTCGGCTGTACTTTGCAAATAAGCGATACAGGAATTTCACCCGGGGCGGGCGTTGGAAATCACCGTACAAAGATTAACAAAGAAACTATAGGAGTACCCGTAATAGCAATAGGAGTGCCCACGGTTGTAGATGCAGCCACATTTGCATCTGACCTTTTAAGCGTCAATGACCCGCACAGGGCAAGGCAGAAAATCACACCGCAGGGCAGGCAGATGGTAGTAATACCGAGGGAAATAGATTTGCTTACCGAGAGAGCCTCAAGACTGATTTCATTTGCGCTTAACGGCGCACTTCAAAATGAATTTAATATTTCCGAGCTTGTTTCGCTTATGTAGGAATTCGGTCATACATTAAAATCATCGGCATATATTTTTATGAGGCGGTGATTTTGTGAAAAAGTTAGGAGCATTAAAAATAACGGCGTCGATTATCCTTGTATCGACTGCCGTTTTCTGCGTTTGTCGGAGAATGCCGGAGTGCTTTGCAAGCGACAAACCTGCGGCGCTTGCGGTTGCGGCGCTTACTCTGTCCGACGGTACATATAAATTATCCGATACTGAAACTACAACCCTTGCCAATACCGATACCACACAAAAGAAACAGGAGGAAACACAGCCGATTACGAAACCTGTTACGATTACAAGAAATCTAAACGGAGAAAAAGACAAAATCGGATATTATGATTCTTTCGGAAACCATGACGGAGAGGCGGTTTACGATATTCTTGCCGAACAGATTGGTGCAAACGGTGTAAAATGCGGTACGGCTTATGTGAAAAACAATACGGGACTTGATTACGATTTTGATTCCGCTTTAAACAGCGAACTGCCTTTTGATGTCGATTCAAACGGAACGGCACAGGTGCTTATTTATCATACGCACACAAGTGAAAGCTATATGGACGAAGATGTTGATTATTTTTACGAAAGCTATTATTCACGCACGCAGAATAATGATTATAATGTAACGGCTGTGGGAGATGCTATTACCGATGTGCTTAATAAGCGAGGAATAAAAACTATGCACGATACCACAGTGCACGACTCAACATACAGCGGTTCTTATGACAGAAGTGCGCAGACCGTTGAAAGTATTATGGAAACCAACACGGATATTAAGGTAATAATTGATATTCACCGTGACGCAATCGGTACTGAAACTCAAAAGGTAAAACCTGTTTTTACATATGACGGTAAGCAGGGAGCACAGATAATGATTCTTTCAGGTTGCGATACCGACGGCGAGATGAATTTTTTAAGCTGGGAGAATAATCTTAATTTTGCGCTTAAAATTCAAAATAAAGCGGAAGAAATGTATCCGGGTATGACAAGACCGCTGAATTTCGGATATTTTGCGTACAACGAGTATATTTGCGACGGTTCTTTGCTTATAGAAATAGGAACAGACGCAAATACAATAGAAGAGGCGGAATACAGCGGAGAATTGCTAGGAAATGTGCTTTATGAGGTGCTTAAACACGGGTTATAATTAAATGTAAAAATAGCTTGCAATATATTGCGACTTTTGGTATAATTTTAATATATGTATCCGCAAGGAGTAATGTAATGAAAAAATACAGAATTTCAAAATCTGCTGTCTGTGTGCTGTTTGCGGTATTATTTATGTTTGTTGTTGCAATCAGTGCCTATGCTGTAGACATTGACGGTGACGGAATTGATGACGGAGATATAGTTGAAACAGAGGTATATACAGACCCTGAATATACAGAGCCGTATACCGAACCCGAAACCTATCCCGAAACCGAACCTGAATATACAGAGCAACCGACTGAATATTATACCGAAGAAGTTACAGAAGAATATACGGAACCTGTATATACAGAAGAACCTACAGAGCCGTATTACGAAGAAACAACAGAATATGATTTTAATAATAATGTAGTCAATGAAACGGTGTCGCCTACACAGCTTTCAACTTCAAAAGTAAGTACAAAGCGTTACGAAACCAATGATGCCGCAGGTGTTGTATATTGGGTTTGCGTAATTGTAGGTATAATTGTTTTGATTTTCGTATTGCTCAGTACAAAAATATCTTATGCGCTTGAACGCAGAAGAGAGCAGAGAGATATTTATTCTTCATAAGGAGAGCAGTATGGAAAAAATTAAAATTGGAAATGTAGAATTTAAGTCCCGTGCCGTACTTGCTCCTATGGCAGGCGTTACAGACAGGGCGTACCGTGAGCTTTGCGTGGAATTTGGCGCCGCCTATTGCGTAAGTGAAATGGTCAGTTCAAAGGCGCTTTCTTTCAACAGTAAGAAAAGTGAGGAGCTTATGGAAATTTCCGACTATGAACGCCCCTGCGGTATTCAGATTTTCGGAGATGACCCTAAATGTATGGCTGATGCGGCTGTTCATTCTATGGAAAACAAGCCCGATATTATTGATATAAATATGGGTTGTCCCGCACCTAAAATCAGTTCAAACGGCAGCGGCAGTGCTTTGATGAAAAATCCACTGCTTTGCGGTGAAATTGTAAAGGCAGTTACAAGTGCCGTTGATGTACCTGTTACGGTTAAAATTCGTAAAGGCTGGAACAATTCTGCCGTAAATGCGGTTGAAGTTGCAAAAATCTGTGAACAGGCAGGCGCAGCGGCAATTACAATTCATGGAAGAACAAGAGAACAGTATTATAAACCTCCTGTCGATTATGATATTATAAAAGAGGTTAATAATGCGGTGTCAATCCCCGTAATTGCAAACGGCGACATAACCTCTGCAAAAATAGCAAAGGAAGTTATGGATTACACAGGCTGTCAGCTTGTTATGGTTGGACGAGCCTCTTTGGGAAATCCGTGGATTTTTTCGGAAATAAATGCTTATCTTGAGAATCCCGACTGTATTATAAAAGCACCTACTCTTGAAGAAAAACTCAATGTAATGTGCCGACATATTGAAAAAATGGTCGAATACAAAGGCGAGCATATGGCTATGCTGCAGGCAAGAAAACTTATAGCAGGTTATTTTAAGGGAATGCGCGGTGCGGCAGAACTCAGAAATCAATCAGGAAAAGTGTGTACTCTTAATGATTTGTACGCACTGAAAAATAAGGCTTTATCATCTGTTTATGATGCTTAAACTTATATATTTTTAGATTAAGGAGAATAATTATGAGTGAAAAAACAAATATTGCAGCTCTTGATTATCTCAACAGCTATGATCCTGCTGTTGGCGAGGCAATGACTGCGGAACTTAAAAGACAGAGAAGAAATCTTGAGCTTATTGCAAGCGAAAATATCGTTTCTCCTGCTGTAATGGCAGCAATGGGCAGCTTACTTACAAACAAGTATGCAGAAGGTTATCCGGGAAAGCGTTACTACGGCGGTTGCCAGTGCGTTGATGTTGTTGAGGAAATCGCACGCAAGAGAGCTTGCGAACTTTTCGGCGCAGAACACGCAAATGTTCAGCCACATTCGGGTGCACAGGCTAACACAGCAGTTTACTTTGCTATGCTCAACCCGGGCGATACAGTTATGGGTATGAACCTTAACGAGGGCGGTCATCTTACACACGGTTCACCTGTAAACATTTCAGGTAAGTATTTTAACTTTGTTCCTTACGGTGTTGACAGCGTAACACACAGAATTGACTATGATAAGGTTCTTGAGATTGCCAAGGAATGTAAGCCAAAACTTATTGTAGCCGGTGCGTCTGCATATCCAAGAATTATTGATTTTGCAAAACTCCGTGAAATTGCCGATGAAGTAGGCGCATATCTTATGGTAGATATGGCTCACATCGCAGGCCTTGTTGCGGCAGGCGTTCATCCAAACCCTGTTCCGTACTGTGAATTTGTTACATCCACAACTCATAAAACACTCCGTGGTCCGAGAGGCGGTCTTATCCTTTGCCGTGAAGAGTTTGCTAAGCAGATTGACAAGGCAATTTTCCCCGGTACACAGGGCGGTCCTCTTATGCACACAATTGCGGCTAAGGCAGTTTGCTTTGGTGAGGCATTAAAGCCTGAATTTAAAGAGTACGGTGCAAAGATTGTTTCTAACTGTAAGGCTCTTGCGGAGGGACTTCTTAAGAGAGGCAATAAGCTTGTTTCGGGCGGTACAGACAACCATGTGCTTCTTATGGATCTTCGTGATACAGGTGTTACAGGTAAAGAGCTTGAGGCTCGCCTTGATGAGTGCTATATTACAGTAAATAAAAACACTATTCCGGGTGAACCGCTTTCTCCGTTCGTAACAAGCGGTGTTCGTATAGGTACTGCCGCTGTTACAACAAGAGGTCTTAACGAAGAGGATATGGACAAGATTGCCGAGTATATTACACTTGTTCTCAATGATTTTGAAAACAGTGCCGACAAGGTAAGAGCAGGCGTTGAAGAAATCTGCAAAAAGTATCCGCTTTACGAATAATAAAATTCGGTTTATTTTCCGTTCCGTCCAATTTAAGGCGGAACGGATTCTTTTGCTAAAAATCTTGACAAATTCTACGAACAAATGTACTATGAAATATATACTAAATTTGAAATGAGGCTGATTATATGAATACTCCTCTTGCAGACAGAATAAGACCGCAATCTCTTGATGATATTGTGGGGCAAAAGCATTTGCTCGGAGCGAATAAGCCACTGCGAAAAATAATTGAAAGCGGAGAAATTCCGAATCTGATTTTTTACGGTCCGTCAGGAGTGGGAAAAACAACTCTTGCTACATATATAGCTAAAAGAACGAACAGAACTCTGAAAAAACTCAACGGAACGACCGCATCAACATCCGACATAAAAGAGGTAGTTTCGGAGTTGAACACTTTTTCGGGAATGAACGGTATTTTACTGTATCTTGACGAAATTCAGTATTTTAATAAAAAGCAGCAACAGGTTTTGCTTGAATATATAGAAAACGGTTCGATTACGCTTATTGCATCGACTACCGAAAATCCGTATTTTTATGTATATAATGCTATTTTAAGCCGTTCGACTGTTTTTGAATTTAAACCGGTACCGCCCGAAGAAATAGAAAGAGCTGTGCAGAGAGCGGCGGAAATTATTTCCGAGGAACAGGAGGTAGAGGTGGATTTCCCCGAAAGTTGTCGTAAAAAAATCGCTCATGGCTGCGGTGGAGATGTAAGAAAAGCTATGAATGCGGTTGAACTTGCTATTCTTGTGGCTGACGAAGTTGATGGAGTAAAAAAAGTCAGCGAAGAAAGTGTTGCGGAACTTGTACAAAAAAGCGCCGTGCGTTATGACAAGGACGGTGACGAGCATTACGATATAATTTCCGCATATCAAAAAAGTATGCGTGGCAGTGACAGTAATGCGGCTTTGCATTATCTTGCAAGGCTGCTTGAGGCAGGGGATTTGCCGAGTGCGTGCAGAAGACTTATGGTGTGTGCCTGCGAAGATGTAGGACTTGCGTATCCACAGCTTATTCCTATTGTAAAATCATGTGTGGATATTGCACAGGCTGTCGGCTTGCCGGAGGCGAGAATACCGCTTGCAGACGCAGTTATAATGGTATGCAATGCGCCGAAATCCAATTCCGCATATATGGGGATTAATCGTGCAGCACAGGATTTAAAAGCAGGCAATTACGGTCCTGTACCAAGACAGCTTCAAAATATGCACTATGATGGGGAAGATAATAATAACAAAGGACAGTTTTATAACTATCCGCACGATTATCCGAACCATTATGTAAATCAGCAATATTTGCCGGACATTATCCGTGACAGAGTTTATTACGAATACGGTGACAACAAAAACGAACAGGCATATAAGAACTATTGGGATAAAATTAAGAACAGATAGTATTATAGATAGTCACAAAAACAACATCTTGTATTTGTGCATATTGATATTAATAAATGCTTTTTCTCGCCTTTTTGTTGAATATATACAAATATAGACTAATAAATTTGGCTGTAAGAAAATCAAAATAATTCTCAAAGAGAAAAAAATATTAGCAAACATTGTTGTATAATATAATTGTCAGAACGTGGGATTATATTATCCACAAAAACCATAAAAAAAAATTTGGAGGAAATTCTTATGGTAACAACAAAGCACAGGGTACTCAGCTTAATACTTTGTATTATGCTTGCAGTATCTGCAGTTTGTGCAGGCAGTATGGCAGTATCAGCAGCAACAGGCGATACTGTATACGTTCGTGCAAACAACGGCTGGGCCAATCTGTACTGCTATATGTGGACAGATGGTGCAGGCAACAACGCAGCATGGCCTGGTGAGGCTATGACAAAGGTTGAAGATGACGTTTATGCTTACACACTTTCGGGTGATTTTAAGAATGTTATTTTCAACAACGGTAGCGGCAATCAGACAACAGACCTTACTTATGCAGGCAACGGTCAGATTTATGACCTCAGCACACGCAAGTGGTCAGCTTACTCTGATGTAACTAACCCAACACAGGCAACATCATCAACTAAGCCGACACAGGCTACACAGCCGGCAACTTCTTCGGGCAATGCAAAACCAATTTACTGCCAGAATGATGCAGGTTGGTCAAATGTATATTGCTATATGTGGAACAGCAGCACAGAGAACAACGCTGCATGGCCGGGCAAACCAATGACTGAAATCGGCGATAATGTATGGTCTTATACTCCTAATAAGGCTTATAAGAATGTTATCTTCAGTTCAGGCAGCAATAAGTCAAATGACCTTACAGTAGGTTCAGGCGACCTTTACAACAACAAGACAAATACTTGGTCTGTATATGATACAAGTGATATTCAGGTAACTTCTTATAAAGCAGACCCATCGAAAACAATTTATACAGGTACAGCTGTTACACTTTCAACAACAGCAAATAGCCTTGTAAATGCTACTATCAGCTATCAGATTTCTGTAAACGGCAAGGTAGTATCTCCTATGAGCTCGACAAACTCGTATGTATGGACACCATCAGCAGTTGGTGAATATACAATCAAGTTTGAGTATTCTGATACAAAGGGCAACACAAACGAGCGTTCACTCACACTTACTGTTGCAGATGACTCAACACTCGTTAAGCCTGTTATTAAAAATGTAACACCACTTAATCTTAACTTTATCAAGCTCAACACAAAAGCTACAGTTAAAGTTCTTGCAGGCGGCGGTAATACAGGTACAAACCTTCTTTTCTATAAGTATGTAGTTACAGATCCAAACGGTAATAAGAATATTCCTTATTACACACTTAACGATTCATACTCATTTGTACCAACAGTAAAGGGAACATACACAGTTGAAGTATATGTTGAAGGTTCTGACAACTCAAAGGTTTCAAAGACTTATACTTATACAGCTGATTCGAATGTACCGACTACAACACAGCCGACTACATCTGTTATTCCTACAACATCACCAAAACCAACTACACCAAAACCAACTACACAGCCTACAACTTCAGTACAGCCTACAACAACTCCGTTTATGCTTGGCGACTGCGACGGTGACGGCAAAGTTGATGTAAACGATGCTACATATCTCCAGATGATCATTGCTGAATACAGCGGTATGAAATATGATTTCAAGACATGTGATGTTGACGGTAACGGTGTTCTTGATGTTATAGACGCAACAATGCTTCAGAAGATGGTTGCAGAAAAGTAATTTTTAAAACATACGACGATTAACTAAAATAAATTGAGGTACTATTATGACAAAGATTAAAAAATGGTGTGCATTAGTACTTTCTGTAATGCTTGTTATTACAGCAGGCATAGTATCTGTAAACGCTGCTGACGCTGACGCTACAACTGAAGAGGTTGGTGCTGCGTCAGCTGAAACAGGCATTACTATACATTATCAGAACAGTGAACTTGCACAGCCATATGTTTACCTTTGGAATTCACTTCCAACAAACAGCGCAATGTCAGATTCATATCCGGGTGAAAAAATGACTGCCTCTTCAAACGGTTGGTTTACTTATGTAATCAACGATGTTACAGCTGTAAATATGATTTTTACAGATAAAGACGGCAAACAGTATTCACCTGAATTAAGAAGAACTACCGGTGAGTGGTGGTACAAAAACAAGAGATGGACAAAGTACAATCCTGATGAAATTGACCCTGTTGATTCAGTGGATATGCGTGAAGAGTCTATCTACTTTGTTATGACAACCCGTTTCTATGACGGAGATACAGGCAATAATGTTCATTGCTGGGATGACACACAGGCAAATAACCCTGATTCAGACCCTGCATGGCGTGGTGACTTCAGAGGACTTGCAGACAAGCTTGACTATATAAAGGCACTTGGCTTTACAGCTATCTGGATTACTCCTGTAGTTACAAACGGTTCGGGCTATGATTATCACGGTTATCATGCTATGGACTTCTCAACCGTTGATGTACGTTATGAGAGTGATGATTTTACATACCAGGATCTTATTGATGAGGTTCACGCAAAAGGTATGAAGATTGTTCAGGATGTAGTTTTCCAGCATACCGGTAACTTCGGTGAGGCTTATTTCTGCAATCTTTTTGAAAAAGATACAACAAAAGACCTTTCAAATCTTGAAGAGTCAATGATTCCTACAGACTTACTTCTTGACACATACGGACTTAATTCAGCAGAGGAATACTGGGCACAGAAGCCTGGAATTCAGTATTCTCAAAGACTTAACCTTATGAAGAATACAACATACTCTTCGGATGTAGGTAACTCAACAGGCAGCATGCCGGATGCAAAAGATTATGATTCTGCAAAGATTTCAAATTCTGACACATTTAATGCAAACAACTATTATCATACAGGTTATTTCCAGAGCCTTAACTGGGACGACTGGACCTGTAAATTTGCTCAAATCGCAGGTGACTGTGTTGACCTCAACACAGAAAATCCGGCAGTAGCAGAACACATCGTAGATGTATACTCAGACTATATCAATATGGGCGTTGACGGTTTCCGTGTTGATACAGTAAGACATATTCCAAGACTTGCACTTAACCTTATGTACAATGACCAGCTTTATGCTGCTGCAAAGGCTTCGGGTAACAACAACTTCCTTATGTTTGGCGAAATCTGTACTCGTTACACACAGATTTGGTATCGTGGCCACGCAGAGGAATCTACACCTTACTACACTTGGAAAGAGTCAAACAATAAGTGGGCTGATTTATGGAGTTACGGCACTTCTGCTGAAGATATCAACAACAATATGAATGTTGTATTTGATCATTATCTCGCAGAAGATGATCCTACAGATCAACCTACTTCAGACAATGCTTTCTTAAACGGTATTACATACCACACACCTGACAGATCTATGGCATCGGGTATGGAGGGTATTGACTTCCAGATGCACAGAATGTTTGGTAACGCAAGCAGTGCTTATAACTTTGCTAAGAGCACAGACCAGTATTATAATGATGCAACATACAATGTAATGTATGTTGATTCTCATGACTATGCTCCTGAACAGCCTGATGAAAAGAGTCGTTTTGCAGGCGGCACACAGACTTGGGCAGAGAACCTTGACCTTATGTTTACATTCCGTGGTATTCCATGCGTTTACTATGGTTCAGAGGTTGAGTTCCAGAAGGGCGCAGTTATTGATGTTGGTCCTAACGCTCCTCTTTCAACAACAGGTCGTGCTTACTACGGCGATTATCTTGAGGGTAATGTAACAGCTACAGACTTTAGCGAGTACACAGCTTCTGGTACAGTTGCCGAAACACTTGCAAGCCCGCTTAGCGTTCATCTTTCAAAGCTTAATGCTATCAGAAGAGCTATCCCTGCTCTTCAGAAAGGTCAGTACACAGCTTCTGAATCTTATGTAACAGGTGGCGATATGTCTTATATCCGCCGTTATACAAGTGCAGAAGACGGTATTGACAGCCTTGCACTTGTAACAGTTTCAAGTGGTGCTACATTTAAGAATATTCCTAACGGCAGATATGTTGACGCTGTTACAGGTGATGTTCAGAATGTAACAAACGGAACACTTACTGTTTCAGATATCGGTAAGGCAAATATGAGAGTTTATGTATGTTGTGCAAACGGCTTTACAGGCATTGACGGTCAGATCGGTGGCACATCATCTTTCCTTAAATAATAAATAATTTTTATTGCATTGCGGCACTCGTTTGAGTGCCGCTTTTGCGTTGTAATTCGTGGTTATTTATTAAAGTTTGGGTAAATTATGGTTTAGCAAATTGATTTGCCAAGCAATTATAAAAGTTTGGTCGACCTTTTCAAAGGTCGTGGGTGTGGGCAA
>ENA-ORPD01000142-ORPD01000142.1-human-gut-metagenome-genome-assembly--contig:-NODE-142-length-72197-cov-16.161612_pt1 | contig 72197 bp, 66 predicted proteins | sample MGYA00242143_ERZ509076 | MGnify/ENA primary metagenome ERZ509076 (study PRJEB26280, sample SAMEA2338706) | human gut metagenome | biome: human gut; feature: human-associated habitat; material: faeces... | reverse complement strand
TCTTTTCAGACTTACAAAGCTGTATGCTTAATCCCCCAGGTTTATCGGGTGAGCCAAACGATACTCGTTTGCGGATTATTTTGTACCTTTGCAGGTGAATATAAGACACTGAAGGACAATGGGAAGAAAAAGGAAATCACTGGTGGAGAAATCCCCGTTCAAGTTGCGCCGTCGCAAACTGGCGGACGGACGCATGTCCCTGTTCCTCGACCGCAGCGTGGACGGCGGGCACGAGTACGAGTTCCTGCAACTCTACCTCCTGCCCGAAACCTCTTCTACAGTTAAGCGTCAGAACACACGCACACTCCGGGAGGCGGAAGAAATCTTGCAAGCAAGAACCGAAGCCCTGTTGAATGCGAAAGCCGAGACGGAACTTGCAGGTTCCGGTACGAGGATGTTCCTTTCGGACTGGCTTCAGACCTGTTATGACAACCACGAGAAACGCGGTTTAAGGGACATGGGCAGCATCAGCAACGTGAAAAAGGCTTTGCATATGTTCCGTCCCGACACCCGCCTTTCGGATATTGACAGGCAGTACTGCCTTGATATGATAGACTGGTTCCGCAACACATACAAGCACCGTCTGACGGGTAAGCCCGTCAGCGCGAGAACCGCAGACACCTATTGCCAGACTTTCCGCACCATGCTCAACGAGGCGGTGCGTGAGGGGCTTATGGACAAGAACCCGTGGAACAGACTTGAGACCATCGAGAAGATAAAGAAGCCGGAAAGCAAGCGTGAATATCTGACCATTGACGAAATACGGAGCATGATTGCCACGGACTGCCCTAATGAACTTGTGAAGAGGGCCTATCTGTTCTCCTGTTTTACCGGACTGCGCATCAGTGATGTCAGAAACCTCAAATGGAGCGACATTTACAAAGAGAACGGGCAGGCATTCGTTTCGGTCGTAATGAAGAAGACCACCAAGCCGTTATACATCCCCCTGTCAGGGCAGGCATTGAAATGGATGCCCGAAAAAGGGGAAAGCACTTCTGATGATTATGTGTTCGGCAACCTTGTCAATTACGGCAATGTTAACGAAAACCTGAAGAAGTGGGCGGAGGCGGCAGGAATCAGGAAGCATATCTCCTATCATACGAGCCGCCACAGCTTCGCAACGATGATGCTCACCCTCGGAGCGGACTTGTACACCGTATCAAAACTGCTGGGACACAGCTCGGTCAAGCATACCCAGATATACGCGAGGATAATCGACCGGAAGAAGGACGAGGCGGTGAACCTCGCGGATTCCGTATTCTGAAATCATAAATCGTAATACCTTATTATATATGGCGGTAAACGGCAAAAAGACAAAACTGAAGGAACCTGTGAAAGTGCGCACCAAGAAACTTGCGGATGGTTCCGAGTCATACTATCTTGACATCTATGTGGACGGAAAGAGGCAGTACGAGTTCCTGAAGCTCTACAGCCTTCCCGAAATCAACGCCCGTATCAAGGAACAGAACAGGGCTACACTGGCGGCGGTGGAAACCATCAAGTCAAAGAGGATAATCGAGCTGACCAACAACAAGGCCGGACTTAAGAACACATCCGGAAGGTCAAAGATGCTGCTTGCGGATTGGATGCAGTCATTTTATGATGAACAGAAGCGCAGGGGCGTGAGAGGCGTCAAACTATTGGGGACGGTGAAAAACCTCATTTCCACTTATATCGGCAAGAACAAGGTGCGCATGGGGGACATCGACAAGGATTTCTGTGTCGCCTTCATACGCTGGCTACAGTCCGAATACAAGACCACGTGGGGCAATCCGCTGAGTCCGAAAAGCATGTCGGATTATGTCGGCTACTTCAGCACGGCATTGAACGCGGCGGTCAGGGCTGACATCATTCCCGAAAACCCGTTCATGTCGCTTACCCCGACCGAGCGTATCAAGGTGCCGGAGAGCAAGCGTGAGTTCCTTACCGTGGATGAGATAAAGACCCTTATAGCGACGGAATGTCCGAGGGAGGATGTGAAACGTGCTTATCTTTTCGCCTGCTATTGCGGTCTCAGGCTAAGTGACATTTACGCACTCCGCTGGCGTGACCTGTCCAAAGACGGGGAACAGTGGCGCGCGTCTGTCGTGATGCAGAAAACCACGACCCCGATATTCCTTCCCCTTTCCTCACAGGCGATGAAATGGCTGCCGGAACGTGGCGATGCCCCGGATGACGGCAAGGTGTTTGACGGGCTGATTGCCGAACCGAACATAAACAAGGTGCTGGCAAAGTGGGTGAAGGCGGCTGGTATCACCAAGAAAATCACCTACCATACGTCGAGGCACAGCTTCGCAACGATGATGCTGACACTGGGCGCAGACCTTTATACCACGAGCAAGCTGCTCGGCCACTCCAACGTAAAAACGACCCAGATATACGCGAAGATTGTTGACAGCAAGAAGGTCGAAGCCGTAAATCTTGTTGATGGCGTGTTTGACTGAATAATTTGCCGAGATTTGACTTTTTCGCACCTGTCTCAGCCGGTTTTGGTCAAAACTCGGCATCTTTTCTTTGTACATACGGCTAAAATTCTTGTTTCCTGCGCAGAAAACAAGAATTATTTTGTAACTTTGCACCAAATTTGAAAATGACAATGGTTATAAGGGACAAAGTTAAACAGGAAATAGACCGACTGCCGGAAGGTGTTGTGGTATCAGCTTCCGATTTTGACATACCACGGCAATATCGTGCAACGCTTGTCAAGGCACTCAACCAGTTCGAGCATGCCGGTGTGATAAAGCGTGTCTCAAAGGGACGTTACTACAAACCCCGCACATCACGTTTCGGAGAGCTGCTGCCCCCGGAAAAAGAAACCGTGAGGGACTTCCTTGAGAAGGACGGCAACACCGTCGGGTACATCACAGGCACAAGGGCTTTCGCAAGCCTGGCATTGACTACCCAGATATCATCGGTTATCATGGTCGGCACGAATGTTTCCCGCCGCCCGCTATCCAGAGGACAATACAAAATAACTTTCCTGTTGCAGCCAAACCGTATAATAAAAGAGGACATACCGCTTTTAGTCATTTTGGATGCACTCCGTCTGATAAAGGAAATTCCCGGCTCTACGCCCGATGAGGCAATGTCGCAAATAACAGTCTGGATAAAGGATTTGTCCGGGACGGACAGAAACCGGCTGCTGGAACTGTGCAGGGCATATAAACCGTATGTCAGGGCGCAGCTTGGAGCCATATTTGAATATCTGGATTTTCCGGTTGAAGACTTGCTGGAAACACTGAATCCCGTAACCCGCTACAAGCTGGGTATATCTTCAACCGTATTGCCTACAATCAAAAACTGGAACATCGTATGAAACTGCACACAGACCAACAACTGTTTAAGGATGCCATAAACTTCGCGTCACGTCCGGCAACTGACGGAGGCTTGGGCATAAGCCCGCTGTTTATCGAGAAAGACTACTGGGTCAGCCGTTCTCTGAAACTGATGGCGGAGCATGACAAAGACGGGCGGGCAGTGTTCAAAGGCGGAACAAGCCTGTCCAAGGCATACGGCATCGGGGCCAGATTTTCCGAGGATATAGATGTGGCTATTTCTGACGCGTGGACTTTGAGCGGCAACCAGCTGAAAAACCTGATACGCAAAACTGCTCATGACATGACAGAGGGACTGGATGAGATTCCCATACCCGGAAAGACAAGCAAAGGCTCACACTATTATAAGGCCTATTACCACTATCCGCAGATTATGGAATCATTGGCCGCCACCTCCATCAATCCGGGGCAGATACTTGTGGAGATCAATTCTTTTGCCAACCCGTATCCATCCGAACGCCGTGTCATTCAAAGTTTCCTGACCACGTTCCTGCAGCGGTCGGGCAATGAACAGTTGATAGAGGAATATGACATGCAGCCGTTTGTCATACAGGTGCTGGACAAGCGCAGGACACTTACGGAGAAGCTGGTGTCGTTAATCAGATGCTCGCTGGCGAATGAATACCATTCACAGTTATCCGCCAAGATACGCCATTTCTACGACCTCTATTATTTGTATCATGACAAAGAGATAGGATCATATCTGGATTCGTCCGATTTTCTGAATGACTTTCACAGCCTGTTCACACATGACAAACAGCAGTTCAGCAAACCGGAAGGATGGCAAGGACGAAACTTGGACGAATCACCTCTGCTTTCCACTTTGGAAGATGTGTGGAAAAAACTGGAACCGGTCTATCAGAAAGAGCTTCCGGGACTTGCTTATAATAAAATTCCGGACTCCACGCAAATACTTGAGAGTATTCATGCAATACTCATGTATGTAAGAAACAATAAGATTCAAGAATGATGATACAACAGATACCACAACGGCTGCAAGAGGTAAACACCCTGCTTACCACTTGCAAGCAGGACAGCGTCACCTTTGAACAGGCTTTGCTGCTCTCCCTGTTCTATAAGGATTTCAATGAGACAAACCAAATTGTGACAGAGGCGGCTGCAATGTTCCATGACGATGCAACGCAGCTTATGGATATTTCCTTTTCCCTTTTTTCGGAGGCAGAAAAATTCCTGTCACTAAATATTACAGGATTGCAGTCCGTGGATTTTGAGAGCCTCTTTGAAGCGAACCTCAGACCGTTTGAATTACGTTACGGGGAAGCGAAAGATTTTGCTACCGGACTGTGGCGCGAGTATTCGGCAATGAGCAACCGGCTGGATTTCCTGCCGCTCGACTCCGAGGATTACAAGTCGCTTGACCCTTTGTGCGATGCAAAGAAAGTGGAATACGATACGGCTCATGCGCGTGTGAACCTTTTATATAATGAGTTACAGCAGGAACGTGACCGTACCTTCTGCGTGTATTGTTTCAAGCCGATGTTCCTTTCCGTGCTGGCCGAGAGACTGAAAGGCATTTCGGAAAGCATCATCAGCGACATAAGACGGATGAAGGGGGACGCGCATGAGTGACGGCATCCTGTTCAAAGACACATCCGCATGGATGGACACCGTTGACCTCGCCATGTGCCTGTTCATCTACGAGGTCTGTAACGACTGCCAGTTCGGTCATCTTTCCGGCAGTGACTTCGTGAACTTCATGAATCTGAAGCCGACGGTACAGCCTGTCACCGTGCGTCCGAAAGAGAACCTGCGCATCTGCTACATGGTGTTGTCCGTATCGCAGACCGTCAAGCCGCGTGAGCGTGGAAAACAGTGGGCGGAAGATTTCCTGCAACGTTGCGGCATATCCAAGTCATATTACGACAAACACCGCAACGACGTGTGCGCGCAAGGTGCGACAAGAGAGAACCGTGAATACCGCAAATCCATCGACAGAGCCATCGAAAAAGCCCGGCAACTGAACCGTACCCCATAACAGCCCGTCGGTTCCCCATCTGACATAACACAAGAAAATCCCGGCAATGCGCCATACCGCTGAATACCAGCAGTATGGCGCATTGCTGTCTTATGCACTTTCCCCATTCGGGCCACATTGTGCCACTTCAGGTACAAAGTAACTTTGCAAGCGAAACATAAGGCATAAAACAGCAGAAACGCAAGGTGTTATGCCGAGTGGCAACAGGAATAAAAACAAATTGAAAGCGATATGGAAACAGAAAGAAACCTACTCACCACCACCGAGGCGGCAAAGTACCTCGGACTCAAGCCGAGCTATCTCTACAAACTGATGATGCGCCGTGCAATCCCTTACTACAAGCCCAACGGCAAACTGTGTTTCTTCTCGAAGGCAGACCTTGACACATGGCTGACAAACATCCGTGTCAGGTCGCAGGCGGAAATTGATAGCGATACCGCGCAGTATCTTGTAAACCGCCGTGCGGACAAGTAACGGACATTCAAATGAGATTCAAACATCAATCAAACAGTATTCAAAAACCATTTAAACCATTTCAGTATGAACAATGAAAACAATGTGTCGCAGGTGAACGGCAATGTTCCCGCGCAAAAGGACAACAGCGGAAAAAACAATGTCAGACAGCCCCGCGCAAGAGGCGAACTCAAGGCGGAGTTCGCCCATGTACTTGCATTCCTCAACTCCTGCACACTTTATCAGGCGGATGCCGTGCGTGTCATGGTAAGCCATGCCACAGGCAACGGCAAGTATGAGGACATCGATCCGGATGACAGGCTGGCCGTGAACCGGTTCCTGAACCACGGCATGAACAAGACCAACACCCTGACGGCAGACGCTGTGATACCGTTCCGTGTCGGACGGTCGGAAGTCCTCCTTAATACCGTCACGCAGTTCTGCAACCAGGCACAGGCACTCAAAGCGACCGTCGCACTGATGCGTATCACCACCGATGCCGAAGCAGTGAAGACAGCCTTCGCCAAACTTCCAGACGACAAGTAATCCGGGTAAGGTGCGACCTGCAGGCGGCTGTCATACTTCTTATAATATAGGCGAAACAGTCTAAAACAGTGATGGGATAATGCCAGAGGCAGGGCGGAAAAGGAAGAAAAAGGAGGGAAGGAAGATGAGTGGTGTTTCAAGATATGCCGCTGCATTACATTTCCTGACGGTCATTTCACGCACGGCCCTCTTGCCGTTGTCCCGCAGTCCAACGGGGGACGCCGCTCGCAGGCTCGCACCGGCACCTTTTGTAAAATCATCAATTACCGTTTATGAAAACCGAACAGAGATTATCCGGCAATATGAAACCGGCTGAAACTGAAGATGGAATAAATGATGCTGCCGGGAGCGCAGAGAACACGGAAAACAAAAAGAAGAAAGTCAAGGAGAAACGTGATTCGACGATCTCGTTCCGTGTCAGCAAGTCGCAACGGGAGAAGATTACAAGCCTTGCCAGAGAGTGCGGCATGAGCCTCAGTGACTATGTGCTTTCCCGTGCATACGAATACGAGCCGAAAGTACGGCTGACACCTGAGCAGGAGGCAGTCCGCGAGCAGCTTGTCATCGCCCGCAGCGACTACGCGAAATACACCTCGATGCTTAACGCGATGTCACAGGACGAGCGACGGGCGATATTCCGTAACCAGCCGTGGATGATAGACGCGCTCCGGCTTCTCGGCAAGACCGCTGACATGATTACAAGGCTCATCAAAAAACATTTCGCCCCGAACCGCATCCCGGCGGTAAAGACGGAAACAGTACAGGAAACAATTTCAGAAACAGAAAAGGAGGAAGAACCGACATGATAGGCAAGGCAAAATCCATAAGTCATGGCATAAATGACATCCGATATATTTCCGGCGAGTCGAGAAACAAGAAACACCCGGAACTGATATACCATGTCAAAGACAACCTGCTTCCGTGCGAACTTGACGCACAAGGTGTATGGGACATGATGAAGGCCCACGCGCCGATGAAAAATAATGTTATCCGCATTGAAATCAGTCCGGCGAAAGAACATACAAAGGACTTCACCATGCAGGACTGGCAGCAGCTCTGGGATGATTTTGTCCGGGAGTATGACAAAATAGAGATGGCGGATGACGATGGCAAGGTGTATTCGCATAAGACAAACCTTGCGGACAGCATCTACACGGTGTGGCTGCATCTTGAATCCGATAGCCGGATTCCCCACCTCCATGCCGCCGTGTGCCGCAAGGACAGGAACGGCAGGACGAACAACGACCATAAGATACACATCCGCGCGCATGATGCGGCACAGGAGGTAGCCATTAAGCGTGGCTGGATAACGGCAATGGAAATCCACAAAACAAACGCCGTCAAGGTTGCCAAAGACCTTATGGACATCCTGCGGACAATGCCGTCATGGTCATGGGACGATTATGCTGCAAGGATACAGGCAAAGGGTTACACACTCAAAGAACGTAAAGATGACAAGGGTGTCATAAAAGGATATACGATTGGAAAAGGAAAAGCCGTGTTCAAGGCATCCGAACTTGGCAAGGGGCGCAAACTCATGGCATCGAAGATTGAACAGACCTGGCAGAAACTTCACGGCCAGTCCGAAACAAAAACTGTGCAGCATGTCGGTAAAACCATGCCAAAGACGGATGTACCTGTTGTACCAGTCGCCGCAAAGCCTGTTGCAAAGCCGCTGCAACTTTCCGACAAACCTGTCGCAGACTACTCGGCATGGCGTGAGAACACTTCTCAATACGAGCTTACGCACGACGGAAAAACATCCCTGTTCTACATTCCCGATGATGTCATGCAGGTGTTCAACGATGAGTTCGATTACCGAGAGACATCAAACTGGAGTGAGCTTACCGACATGGCGGTTGCCCTGTTCGTGGGGCTGACGGCATTTGACTCCGTTTCAACCGGAGGCGGCAGCGGTTCAAGCAATGACAATGACTGGCGCGACAAAAAAGACGAGGACGAGATGGAACGCGCCCGCAGATGCGCCCGCGCAGCAGCGGCACATCTTGGGAAGAAGACGAAATCAGGACGCAAGAGATAAAGAACATACCTATTATGGCAAACAGGAAATACGATTACAGCGAGGATGTGCGGCAACCCGCAGAGGCCGCATCCGAAGTGGCAAAGACTTCTGAAACGGAAGAGGCAACAGCAGTGTCAGCGGAAGAAGCACGGCGGCAAAGGCTTGAACAGCGGAACGATGCTCTTGCCAACGAGTTCCGCAAACTCAAGCCGGAGATTGCGGAGGCATACAGACTGTTGAACAAGCTCATTGAAGGCATCGGTGCATACGCAGGTACAATGATAAATCTCCATGACCTGCTTAAGGCTTCATTCCCGATTAGGCTTGCAAAAGATGACAGACAGGCATTGCTGGAAGAAATCAATGGCATTGTCGACAATGCCATATCGCATATTCGCAGGGAACGCGAAAAGGCTGACAAGGACATCCGCGGCAACGAGAACCGTATATCCATGACGCAGATGACATTCTGGTGCATGACTGCATTGCTGCTGATACTTGCCACATTCTTTGCCCTCGTCATTTTCGCAAATATGAAACTGATTCATTCCGAGGTGCTGACACAAATTTCAGTTGTATATTCCGGGCTGACAGTCTTGACTATCATCATTGCAGCATATATCTACAGGAAGAAGTAATCTATGCCGCGCAATGGTAAAGCATTCAAATTTCCAGAATTGATTATCGGCCAGTTGCTAACTTTTTCCGTTTTATTGTATTCGCAATTACGAATGCGAGCAATGCGATTGAATGGACGGCGTTTAGTAACAGTGCGAAGAACCACCAAGTCTGTCCAGCTCCATACTGACTGTGAAATGCCAGATCATAACTCAATATCGCATTATAGACAATCATCACAATCAGATTGCCAAAGGCGATTCTCTGTCTTATCCTATGGCACAGGTATGTTGATAGTAACGACAGCGCGTAAGCTCCACCAAGCAATGTCGTATCTTCCCGCCACCCCTCAGACAAACAACGCCCGACTATGAGAACGAGCAACGCTCCCCACGATATCCAAAATCGTTTATCGGTCGGTTTCATAGGCTATGTTCTTTAGTTGTTCTTCAAGATTCCAATTCGCAGGCTTTTTCTGTGGGTCAAACCATTTTGCTCCGCCTGCAATCCATTTATTGCGATATTCCATTCGGGATTCAGGAGTATAATCCTCGTTACCCCATTCTACACCGCAACAAGGACATATATTGTATGTCGGCGTATTTCCATCATCACCCCAAGGATTGTAATCGCCAAGCGGATAGCCACAGACAGGACAGAAATTAATTTCGGTATCACATTTATTAACCTCTTTTCGTGAAATAAGTCTGAACACAGCAGAAAGCACGCCCACCAGCATGGAGGGGACAAATGAAAGAACGGCCCAAAACAATAAGATGAAAACTGATATTCCGGCTGCCGTAAATCCCGGAGACATACCGGACTGAACAATCTCGGCTCTCTGCTCGGAATACAATAAGTAATCAATCACGCTGACAACGACCAATATAATAGCAAAGACCATAATACAACACACATAGATTAATAGTCCAAGTTTCAGCCAACTGCCTCGTTTAAATACTTTCCATGCTACAGCCTGTCCTATTAAATAATTCGGTAGGCAAGTAATGAAAGTGAGCGTAAAAAAATCATCCAGTTCCATTGCCCCGGATTCCAAAAGCCGAAGTAGTCCTACCGTCAGAAGCGATGACAATAAAGCCATTGCCTCAAATCTCCAAAATCGCTTATCGGTCAGCTTCATTACCTGCCTCTTTTCAGACACCTGCATTTTCACAAATCCACAGTAAAGATAACAGAGCATCCTTCTTTTAAGGCATTCTCATAAAAAGACTGAATGTTTCCACTCCATCCTAAAAGATAGTCCAAGGTATCATCATTTTTAGGCAAGGAATATTCTTGTTCTTCTATCAGGTGAAAATTCTTTCGTATGATTTCTTTCAAATCGTTTTGATGCAAATAGTCAACTATCTGTATCACATCCGAATGCTTTTTTAGAGTAATGATTTCATCTTCAGTCTCGACTAAAAATTCTCCACCGAAAACGATGTTTGTCGGGATAGAATTTTCCTCCTTCCACACTCCACCACCAAGACAATACTGGATACCATCCCATGCTTTATCCAACTCGCATCCACGAGGCGTATCCAATAAAGATTCCTCTATTTCCTCTAACATATAATTATACCGTTCAGCCTGCGGCAAAGAACAAAGTTTGTTCAGCTCATCATCTTTAAGAGCATATAAAACGCCTAATCTTGACATAATTTCGTTACTTATGATTAATATTGATCGTTTTTATTTATAGTTTTCAAGTTCAACGGCTAAATCCTCAGCAAAAGTATTTAAGCCTACAATTTTACCTCTATCTTCCTCCGAAACAGGAAACACGCAAATTGACATTCCATTCTCACAAAGAGAATCAACCAGCTCATCTGCGAATTTCTCAAGACTAAATCCAACAGCCGTGCATCCATCTTCATTGTCGGATGCCGAGACATAGTTCTCTGCATATTCCTGAAACGGCCAGAGAGGAAGCATATTCAGTCCTTTGTCATGGAAGCTAATAAATTTTCCTTCTTTTGTAGCCAAAACCCATAGACAGTCATTATCCGCTATCCGTTTTAGAGAATAACTGTATCTAATATCTTGGCTTTTGCCCCGCATTGCATTTATTTCCTTTTCGGTCAGTTTCATCGCTTGCCTCCTTTCCGCCAAAAACAAATGAAAAAGAACAGGATTATTATTAAATCAATAAATGACAGGATATGGTAAGCCCAAAATAAATTTATATTCTTGTCGATATAATAAACAAACCATTCCTGTTCTATATCCTTATGCCAGGCTCCCGAGAAATTCATTATCTGCAAATAGTTTCGCAAGACCTCGATATGCGCGTAAGCCAATAAGGCTATTCCAGCTATGCCTGTTATTTTCTGCCACTTTTTCATACTATTTTTTATTTAAGAATGCATTGATGAACAATTTAATGCTTAGTATAATATTGACGAATCCGACAATTATCAGGATTATTGCAAACCAAATATCCGGTGAAGCGACGGCAATCAACATACCTCCATAAATCATATATACCAAAGCATAAATCATAAGCATAATTCGAGAAGACATCCGAATCGTACTATTGCGATGGTCATAAAAGTAGTCACAGATAATCACAATGATTCCTGTTACCGAGAGTGGAATCCAGGCGAGGAATCCAAACACTAATAATATGATGCCTTGAATAAACCACCAGAATTTTATGATTGTATTAATCCATGTTTTCATCGCTTGCCTCCTTTCCGCCATAGGCAAATGAACATGAATAGGGCTATGATATAATTGAGAAGAAGGGCTATTGATAAAGAATGTGTCCTCTGATACAATCTCTCAATCTCATCCGACCAATAAAGGTCTAATGTTATATATCTCAAATCGAGATAGGTATTGGCACATAAGAGCAATTCGCAAATGCCAATCACTACAAAGCCTACAATACCGACTATTTTCTGCCACTTTTTCATAATATTCAGTATTCGTCTAACCCTCATTGTCTTGCTGAATCCATCTTTTCTATCAGTTTAAGCAGGTGCCGACGGTTTTCCAATTCTTTGTCCGTATATTTTATCCGGGTTCTGCCATTGATTGCATCAATCAACTTTTGGCGAATTGTGGACGGGTCAGCACCGTGCCTAAGCAACTCTTCAGCTCCAGCAAAATCATTAAACAGAACGGCTGTTTCAATTGGATATACCTGACCGTCGTCTCCAATGGCCTCAGGTTTATCAGAACGGCTAATGATTCTATTGGGGTCTGCACCCTTGTTTAAAAGGAATCGTAAAACCTCAGTTTGAGATTCGGTATATAATTCACCTGAAGATAACGGTGTCCAGCGCCCGATATAACGACCTTCAGATATACCGTCAAGGCAATAGGCGTTTACATCGGCACCGTATTGTACTAAGAGTTTGACCCATTTCAATTTTTCTTCTTCGTCAATGTACTTTCCGCAAATATAATTCAATGGTGTAGAGGCACGCGCCGGACTTACACTAACCGAATCAATGAACACAGCGTTTGGGTCTGCCCCTTTCCTTAACAAAGCCTCGGCCGATTTGTATTTTCCATCTTTTATCGCATAAAACAGCACTTGCTGGTGGCATTTCGGGTCTTTATATTCTGCCAATTTCGGATTAGCGGTTAAAATTTCATCGATTCTTTTGACATCCTGATTCCTTATTGCCTTGGCAAGATCCTCGCAAGGCGTATCGCGATACAGACGATAATCATTGCCCCATACGTTCTGTTTATCAATCGGACCATCCATTGCATACCAATACGCACCATATATCAACCCTGCGAGCAGTATAAATGGTGCTATGGAACATAGTTTTTTCTTTGTCTTGGTATATATTGCCACACTTGCCCAACAAATTCCCAACAATACAAGCGAATAGGAATTCACGCCAAAGAACATAGCATAAGCAAGCAATATATTAGACGGATGGTCGAATATGAATACGCTGGTATAGAATACAAGAGGTGCGGCAAGTATAGGCAATAGCACTATAATGCACACAATCTTCAACAGCAGCGGATAGTGTTTAATGTCTAATTTCATCGCTGCCTCCTTTCCTGTTTATGAGCCAAAGGATGCCGCCCCAAAACAGTACATTTGTGCTGACCAACAGAATATTGGTCAACGTGTCGGGCGAGTCGAAGCAGAATATCAGACAGAACATGAATAAGAGCAGAACAACCGCCGAAGCTATGAATTTACCAATCTGTTCCATCAACTATTTCTTTTTGTGTTTGAACTTGATGGATTTCTTGGCATTACGTTTGGGATATTTGACCTTGATTGTCACCGGGCCGTCGTAACCCTCGGCTTCTATGTGGAGTGTCGCTTCTTTAAGCGGCTTTCCGTCTTCTCCTCTTAATCCATAGTCATAGTCCCAATAAATGCGACAAGGATGTTTGTCATCAAAATATTTAGGATGTAAAGATTCAAAATCTTCCTCACCATCCTCATCAATCCACAAACGCCGAACGTAAAGGTCTTCCCGAGGAATGGGGGTACCCTTTTCATCAACCACATTTAAATCAAGATAATGCTTTTCTTCACTAATTGCATCTACTACAACATACTCCCCTAATATAGCTTGCGATGGCGCAAGTGTAATTTCTACATTTCTCATATTCTCGGTCACGACAACCGACAGCGATTCATAGCCTACATATTTCACTTCTAATGTGTCACCGATGCAGGCTGGCAATTCGAAATGACCATCTAAATCAGCATAGGTACCGGACTTCGTTCGTTTATTTAAAATAGTCGCTCCGACTAACGGCTCTTTCGATATGGTTCCATCAGTTAATGTATCGCCACTCAACGCTATACCCCTCACTGTTATAGTATCAGTCACAATGGATATGCTTTCTTTCAAAGGGTTCTGTGGCTCTTCTACGATTTTAGCCTCGGAAGTCATCGGCATGAGCATGGCGAGGGATGCCGCCGAGATTCCGGCAAGGGCTACGGCTTTTCCGGCAATGGAACGGGCACGGAGCTGTTGCTCCAGATAGCGCATCTCGGCTTCGCATTTGGGGCACGTACCGAGACAGTCGCCTTTGTAGCGGCATTTCGACGTGATGAACTCAATGCCGTTGGCATACGCTATCTGTCGGCGTATCTCTTTTAGTATCTTACAGGTCTGCCTTCCTCGTGCCATAGTCAATCTGCAGGTAATTTGAATGTTATAGGAAGAACCATATATGTGTTGACTTTCTTGCCATTGAGTGTGCCTGGAGTGAAATCCGGAAATAGCCGGACTACACGCAACGCCTCACGGTCAAGAGCTGAATCCTTGCCTCTTAAAATCTCCGGTTCGCAAACCCGACCCAATGTATCTACATAGAATTTTACAACCACACGACCTTGAATCCCCTCTTTTAATTGCTCTTCGGGATATTTCAGATGTTGGTTTATAAAACGCAACATTTCAACATTCCCTCCGGGAAATTCTGGCATTCGCTCAACACAGCTATAAACGCCCTTCCCATCCGAATCTGCTGGAGGATAGTCAGGAACTTCCCCTGGGATTGGGGCATTGGCAATCTCGCCCTCTTTGATGACAGACAAATCCCGTGACACAGACATCGTATCTTCCGGCTGTTCTCCTCCATCTTCAATACTGTACGTTGCCTCTATTTGCTCAATAGGTATTGGTATTATCGAATCACCTGTCAAAGTTTCGTTTGACAGATTCGATGATTTGCCGTTACATCCCGACATAAGCATTATGCCAGCCGAGATTCCTGCAAGGGCAACTGCTTTTCCGGCGAGTGAGCGGGCACGGAGCTGTTGCTCCAAGTAATGCACTTCGGCTTCGCATTTGGGGCAGGTGCCGAGGCAGTCGCCTTTGTAGCGACATTCAGAAGTGACATATTCGATGTCGTTTGCTTCGGCTATCTGCCGGCGAATCTCTTTCAAGATTTTGCAAGTCTGTTTTCCTCGTACCATAGTCAATGTCTGCGTATTTGGTAGGTGAATAAATCGAAGTTGTCGAAACCAAGGGTTTCAAGTCTGGAACGGCTTGCCGTGCGGTCGGTTTCTGTGTTGAAATCAGGTATCAACGGTAAGCGGATTATGCAGTCTTTTTGTCTCCCCGAATCAGCTATCAGCCGGAGATTGTCAATGACAAGGTCGTTTGACTGCCCCGTATAGCTGCGATAAATGTCAGGATTCATATCCTTGATGTCGATAATCATAGTATTTACCACCGGAAGCAATGCCTCGATGTTGACTGAAGGAACATTAAGCGATGTCTCCAAGTTGAGTTGCCAGGATGCACTGCACAACTCACTGAACTCACGGATGAAATCAGCACGTAGGCACGGCTCGCCACCTCCGAATGTAACACCGCCGTTTGTGGCGATGAAATATAGCTCGTCAATGCGTGTCTCGGCATACAGTTCTTCCGGCGAGTATTCCCTGAAACAGTCTCCATTGTCCAACGATTGCGGATTCAGACAATAGCGGCAGCGCAATGGGCATCCGTGAAAAGCAACGAGCGTGGTAACGCCATCGCCGTCAGTCGAGAGGCGATGCCGTGCTATTCCGATTATTTTCACCCGTTGTTTCATGTAACTAATTACCTTAAGTTACACAAAATTACGCATTTTACTTGAAAGAATTGCGATTTCGGTGCGGAAATAATTTAAGAACTAACGATTTAATGATTTAGATTATGGGTAAGACTATAAAACAGTCCATTGTGAACGCAAGCACCCCGCTTATAAATACATCATGGAATTATTCCAAATTCCATTTTTTACCCCTACTTTTGTAAGTGAAAAGCACACTATTCTTCTACACGTCACGCATACGCAGATAAAAATTATTTCTGTTACCTATTTGTTGCTTACTAACACATAAATCTGTTTATATAGCTATAAATTAACAATATAATATTGTATATTGGTTAGTAGCCCACTATAACTTCTCCGCTGCGCTCCGAAGTTGTGGGCTCTCCCGAGGGGCTTATGGCTCTGCCCTAAGAACCCGGCAAGGACTTTCAGCCCTGTGCAACCCGACCAAAGAGTGACCCCCTCTTTGGAAACTCCGCTTAGTGGCTTCCACCCCTAAGAACCCGGAGCAGGAAGTGACCCTCTCCCTGCACCCACCGATTAAGGCTCTGCCCTAATAACCCGAAGTGAAACTCAAAATGACAGACAAGCCTATGGCACAGAAGACATCCATCAACATCAAGCCGTGCAACATCGGCAGCAGCGAAGCGCACAACAGGCGGACAGCGGAATACATCACCAATATCCGCAAGGAGAAGTTCTACATCCGTACCGACATCATGGCAGGAAACGAGGCATGGGTATCACCTGATTTCGGTGAAGCCACGCTCACCGACCGCTACAATCAGATAGCCGCTATGGTCAAGGAAAAGACAGGACGGGCGATGCAGACCAAAGACCGGGAAAGGGTGAACAAGAAGACTGGTAAGGTGACCATAGTCCGTGGCAGCACTCCGCTCAAGGAGGGCGTGGTCGTCATCAAGGACGACACCACGATGGAGCAACTGCGGCACTTCTGCGAGGTGTGTAAGCAGAGTTGGGGAATCACAGCCCTGCAAGTGTTCATCCACCGTGACGAGGGACATTACGGAACACCCGGCGACAATGCCACATGGAAGCCCAACCTCCACGCCCACATCGTATGGGACTGGATGAACCACGACACGGGCAAATCCTGCAAACTGGACGAGAAAGCCATGAGCGAGATGCAGACCGTTTTGGCTGAGTGTCTGGAAATGGAAAGGGGCACCTCAAAGGAGGTGACGGGAAAGGAACATCTGGAGCGCACGGACTTCATCATCGCCAAGCAGAAACAGGAAGCGGAACAGGCGAAAGCCGCAAGGCAAGCCGCCATCGCCGCCAAGGAGAAAGCCGAAGCGGAACTTATGTTTGTGGAGGGCGAGAGCAAGGCGAAAGAACAATACAGCCTTTCCCTCGACAGCGAGATTGCCGAAAAGGAGAAGCAACTCAAGGACGAGCGCAAGGCGAAAGTGGACAGCATACTGGACAGTGTCGGCAGTCTTGTGGGGGTCGGTAAATCCGCAGCGGTCGAAAAGGAAAATGCCAAGCTGAAAGCCGAGAACGAGCGCATGAAGAAAGCCTTTGCCGAAGCCGTAAAGGACAAGGTGGAGGAACGGACAAAGGCATTGGTCGCAGAAAAGCAGAAAGCCGAAACGGAACGTGACAGGGCTTTGGTGCAGAGCCGTTCACTTGCCATTGATAGGGACAAGGCGGTACGGCAGCTTCAGGAGCAGAAAGACAACGAGCGACAGCGCATCAGCCAAGCGGTAAACCAAGCCACGGCAGAGAAAGACAAGACCATCCGCCTGTTGCAGAGTACGCTGAAAGCGAGCAGGCATGTCCTAAGCCTGTTTGCGGATATGCTCTACAAGGCAAGTGAGGTTTTCCGGCGAGCCATTGATGCGATTATCCATTTCGGTACGGAACAGCACAAGTCCATCTTTGCACCCTCCGAAGCCGCCGACATCAAGAGCGTGATGCAGGAGTACGGGGAAACGACCGAACAGCAGAATGCGGTCGGCGCATGGCTCTGTGATTATGCGGAGAGCCGACAGCCGTTTGACGAAATAAAACATCGCCATACACTCAAAGAGGTTGGCGATGTGGCAGAAGGTAAGTATGATTGGAAAATAGAGAGTATACAACAAAGATTACAAAGATGATATTGGATCTAAATATCATCCAAATCGCTTTGAATTTTGGCTTCTACATTTTGAGAATCACGATAGCGAATCAGCACCATACCTTCGTAAACCCCAGAGGATTTTTCAATTGAAAGTTGTATATCTCCACCTGTCACTTCCCATGCACTACCATATACAACTGTTCCTTGATGGACTTCTGCCATTAAAGCAGTATTGGAATCAGAAAGGGCTGGATTTTTTTCTTTTGAGATAGACGGCTTACCATATTTGCGAGTATACAAATCTTTATAGTAGTCATAGGTGTTAACGAGAGTGTTCCATTCTCCGCTCGGTTCAAACAACACAACTACAGCAAAAACATTTTTCCCATCGTCTGTAGCAGTTACACCTACAGTCGCTTCACTGCCAGTAAAATCCCCTGTAAACAAAGAGATATTGTTTTCCTGCCCGATAGAAGTAAATCCTTTGGTTTTTAGTTTTTGACAAAACTCGGTCATGCTTCCTTCAATAGGAATCCCTTTGAATGAAAGGTGTTCTTGTGCCATGATGTTAATGACAGCTAAGAATACGGCTAAAGAGGCTAGAATCTTTTTCATAATTTATGATGGTTGATTTGTTATAGTTACAAATTTACTCATTTTTAGCCATATAGCAAATTATTTTAGCAATAATCGTCAATTCCATCTTCACCATCCCATTCTAAACCTTGGGCTAATGTAAAAGCCTTTCGTGCGCCCTGTTCCTCAAAGAATGTTTGTCCCTCGTGAATATATTTATCACCTTCAAATGACACAGTAATCAAAGAGAATTTCTTGATGCCATCATCTGCATGGGTTCTGATTAAAAGGGAGTCCCCTTTCAAGGCGAAATCGTCAATATAATGAGTGGAATATTCATTCTTGGTAACGATAGCCCCTTTTTTAAGCATCTTGGAATATGTTTCCAATGGTTCTTCATCCCAACGAATTGGGCATAGCGGAAATTCTGTCGGTGTACGCCAATACTTTTGCATCGCAGTCGGTGATAGCGATTCAGTCAGAATGTCTTGCTTGTATTCTACGGCAGAGAATTCTGATTGGCTACTGGGTACAGAACTGTATTTAGAAAATGGCTCAATGTGTTCGTGGCGTTTGGTCGGTGCATAAATCCACTCGCCCATAGTACCATTGCTTGTGTTTGTTGGGGCAGATGGTGTTTCCGCCCATAATTTCAAGCGTTCATATGAAGCCTTTGCTTCCTCGGCGGAAACAGTCCGCATCCATGCAAAGTTTGGGTTGTCATTGGCAAATTCCTGTATGATTGAAGGGTCGTTTATGAATGCTTCAATACTCCCACATAGAAACTCTATTCTCTTTCTTGTAATAGGATTTAGCAAAACATTTTCCAACTTTGTTAACCACCTTAGATTTTGAGGGCGATTGTTTCGTCTATTGGTGTCTATATGGTCAACAACATGTTGGGGTGTAGGTGGCTCCCCTAAGAAAGCATAGGCAACAATGCGATGTACTCTTTCGCCGCCAATAATCATATATCCAGTTTGTTCATTAGCTTTTCCGAATGTCCAAATATCATCTTCTTTCCTCACTCTTTTACCTATGCGAGAATGGCGCAATACCGCCCCATTGTCACGGACAGAGTAGGTTTCACCTTTGTAGATGCAATCCTTAACCTCCTTATAATCATCCAATAAATTTCTCATTATTACCTCCGTCCAAATCTGTCATAGGTTTCAAAAGCTAACAGCAAAACTTTTCTCCATTCGTCTTGTGTCTTGTAATCCAGCTTTACATTTACACAGACTGACCCATAGACGACATTAGTGCAGACTTCGACTTCACAGTTATTCGTGCTGTCGTGGACTACTCCAATAGGAAGCGCAAGGTTGTTGCCGATTCGCTCTTGGAGAGTGTCTCCGATGGTGAAAGTTATGAAATAGTCGGGCAATCCAAAATCTGGTGTAGCACAATCTTCATAGCCAGAATCGTCCAATTTACAGAAGATAATTGTAGACGGTTTTCCCAATTCTCGCAATATATTCGGTACGACCTCAAAGAATTGTGATACTGCCTTTTGCTTTTTTACATCAGCCCCACTCATTTCTTCTTCATTTATCAATTCAAGGTCATCGGCAAGCTCTTTGAAAAAGTTCTGCCTTAAAACCTTTGATATTTGTTTAAGCTGTACGATGTCAATTTTGCTGCGCTTGAATATGTCATACACATTGTTCCTTTGGCAGCAAATCAATCGTGCAAACTCTGTGATTGGAATTTGCTGTTTCCTCACCTCCTTTTCGATGAGTTTGCCAATGGTTAATTTTTCGCTTTCCATATTGCATAATATTTATGGATACAAAGTTACAGAACAAAATATACGCAAAGAAAAAATAGGTGTATCATGTTATTGTGCATAATGTATTAATTTCAAGAATACTCAATAATTCCCCGACAAGTTATTGCGGTCTCATCTTATCCCTTACACGAATAATCGCAATGATTTATTTAAAGGCCAGATTTAGCCACTCTTTCTATTTAAAAATCTATAAAAACTCTCTGTAATTTCATGGAATTGCAAAAGGCCATTATTACAGAGTTTCGCCTCAAAAAGGTCACCTGAAGGTCACTGTATATAAGAATCAAGCACTTACAAATATTTGTAAGTGCTTGATTCTTAGTGTGGACCAGCCAGGGCTTGAACCTGGGACCTCCAGATTATGAGTCTGTTGCTCTAACCAACTGAGCTACAAGTCCGGTGTTATCCTCATCGGATAGCGGGCACAAAAATAGTATATTCAGTTGAAATATGCAAACCTTTCGGGCAAAATATACTGTTTGTTGCTTTGTTTTTAGAACTTATACGTACGTTTGGGGTTCTTGGGGAACCAACCTTTCTTTACGCGGTCTTCTTGTTCAAAGACCTCCTTGATGGTCCAGAACGAAGAGAAAGCAAATACGCCCAAGAGGGACGCAATCAAGATATTCTCTACGCAAAGCGAGGCCACAACGCCCCCGATGCCCAATACAAGAAAAATCCACCAGCACTTGGTACCCCAATAATACTCGGCTTTCACTACCACAGGATGAAACAATCCAATGATAAGAAATGTACAAATGCCGATGAACAGTCCCGAAAGATGATATTCGTTTAAGAATTCCATAAATTATCTGTTATTTCTCCGGGCAAATAGGAATTTCCTTCTTGATACTTTGCTCCAGTGAAATCAACGTTTCGGTAGCGGTTACACCCGGAATTTCTTGCATTTTGTTATTCAGCAAGTCCATCAGATGCTCGTTATCGCGTGCATATACTTTCGTCAGCATCGTGTAAGGACCCGTAGTGAAGTGGCATTCCACGATTTCCGGTATTTTCTCCATTTCGGCAACCACTGATTTGTACATGGAACCTTTCTCTAACTTGATACCTACATACGTGCAGGTTCTGTAGCCCAGAGATTTGGGGTTCACATGATAACCGGAGCCGACAATGACACCTAAATCTATCAAACGTTGCACACGTTGATGAATGGCAGCACGTGATACGCCACACTCAGCAGCTACATCTTTGAAAGGAATGCGGGCATTCTGAGAGATGATTTCCAGAATCTGCCGGTCAAGATTGTCTATTTTTTCCATAATATCAATTTGTGTAAGTTCTTGTTTTTATCAAATAGTAAGCAAATATAGGACTTTATTTTAATTTCTCTATATAAAAGGAGGAAAAAATAGGGAAAGAGTAAAAAAGAAGCGGGCGAAGCAGATGTTTTTGTTTACATCCGTTTCGCCCGCTAAGTCTGTACCGTTGAAGAAAAAATCTTCGGCTGATACTTATTTTTCGATGCCGACGAGCTCTACTTCAAAGATCAGGGTAGAGAACGGTTTGATCTGACCGCCGGTTTCTCTGCCACCGTAACCCAGTTCCTGCGGAATATAAAGTTCCCACTTAGAACCTACAGGCATCATTGTGAGGGCTTCTGTCCAGCCTTTGATAACTTGGTTGGCACGGAAAGTAGCAGGTTCGTTGCGCTTGTAAGAACTGTCGAATTCAGTACCGTCAATCAAAGTACCCTTGTAGTTTACTTTCACTTTGCTGGTGTCAGCAGGGATTGCGCCTGTACCCTTGGTGATGATTTTGTATTGCAGACCGCTCGGAGTGGTTACAACACCTTCTTTACCTTTGTTTTCAGCGAGGTATTTTTCACCGGCAGCTTTGTTGTCAGCGTATTTGACAGCTAAAGCTTTTTCCTTGATGGCTTCCATACCGTCGCGCATGTAAGCTGTAGCAGCTTCTTTAGTCATAACGTTGCTCTTGTCTGTGATACCTGCGATGAAACCTGCCAACAGGTTTTCACGGCTGATAGTCTGAGTAGAGTCGCCACCGAAGATTTGTTGGTTGAAGCCTTCTACCCATTGTTTGCCTACCATCTGGCCAATTTGCATACCGGTCATGTAAGCAACGTCTTTCTTGCTGGTTTTAGCAGCGCCTTCGTTGAAACCTTTGATGAATTCAGCCATCTGAGTAGTGTCAACGCCTTGTTGCATCAGGTACTGAGTCAGACCTTCTGTACGAGCCATACCGATGGCATAAGACAATGAGTCAACATCTGTTTTCAGATTTGCTTTCGGGCTTTGTGCAGTACAGGAAGCTAAACCTGCGCCTACTGCAAGAGCCATGATAAATGTTACTTTTTTCATTTTGCTTTTACTGTTTATTTTTATTTTTGGGATAATATTTCGAGTAATTCTACTTCAAAAATCAATGTGCTGTGAGGCGGTATCATTTCGCCCGCACCTTGTGCGCCATAGGCAAGATCGGAAGGAATATAAAGTTTCCACTTGGCACCTTCGGGCATCAACTGAAGCGCTTCCACCCAGCCGGGGATAACCTGGTTTACACCGAATACGGCGGGTTGTCCGCGTTTGATAGAACTGTCGAACAGGGTTCCGTCAATCAGTGTGCCTTCGTAGTGGCATTTCACTTGGTCGGTGGCTTTTGCATAAGTGCCTACCTTGCCTTCGTTGATGACTTCGTATTGCAGGCCGCTTGGCAAAGTAACCACATTAGGGCGTTTCTTGTTTTCTTCCAGGAACTGTACGCCTTGCTCTATGCTGGCTGCATTCATTTTCTCTTCCAGTTCTGCGAAGTATTTGTTTACTATATCGCGTGCCTCTGCGTGTGAGATGGCGGTTTTGTTTCCTTCCAGTATGTCTTTGATAGCTTGTGCAAAGTCATCTACTTCGATGCCTTTGGCACCCATACTTAATAAATTTTGACCTATTCCGAGGCCGATAGCGTAACTGAATTTATCCATATATCTTTGGGGTTGAGACTGAAAGTATAATCTCTTTCAATCAGTTGCAAAATTACAAGTCGCAAAAGTAAGTGTTTTATTTGAATGATTTATGCTTTTAGGTTTTAAATTTTCTTATATCTGTGGCAACTTCGGCAATCTTCTGTATTTTTGTAGAAAAGAAACTGCTATAATAGAAAGGAGATTTTGGTATGAAGAAGAATTTAGTGATTTTATCCGGTGCCGGTATGAGTGCCGAGAGTGGTATCAGTACGTTTCGGGACGCAGGCGGATTGTGGGACAAATATCCGGTGATGCAGGTAGCCAGTGCCGAAGGATATGTGCGCGATCCGGAGCTGGTGATAAACTTTTATAACGAGCGCCGTAAGCAGTTGCTTGATGTGGAGCCCAATGCAGGGCACATCGGACTTGCCGAGCTGGAGAAGGACTTCAACGTGACGGTGGTTACGCAGAATGTGGATAATCTGCACGAGCGTGCCGGGAGCACGCGCATCATTCATCTGCATGGTGAACTGACGAAGGTGTGTTCCAGTCGTGACCCTTATAATCCTCGCTACGTAAGGGAGTTGAAACCGGAAGAATATGAGGTGAAGATGGGTGACAAGGCGGGCGACGGTTCGCAGTTGCGTCCGTTTATTGTTTGGTTTGGTGAGGCGGTGCCGGAGATAGAAACGGCTGTCGACTATGTAGAGAAAGCGGATATCTTTGTGATTATAGGTACTTCGATGAATGTATATCCGGCAGCGGGACTGCTGAACTATGTGCCTAGAACGGCAGAAGTATATCTGATTGATCCGAAACCGGTGGATACGCACTCAATGAGGCAGATACATATCATTCAGAAGGGTGCTTCGGAAGGAGTGAAGGAGCTGAAGAAACTATTGTCTGTTTGATGCTATCAGTTTCTCCGTTTGGAACTGTAAGTTTCATGCCGTGAAACTTCCTGTTTCAATAGGTGAAACCAACAGTTTCATGCCTTGAAACTGTGAGTTTCACGGCATGAAACTAAAACTTGAATGCGGGGTTGCGGATTACTTGCCGTAAGGTGTTGAAAGCCAGGTACTATTTCTTCAGCAGCAGACGGAACACAAACCATGCATGGTGCGCCACGGTACTTATCAGTCCATAGTGCTTCGCCATGATGCGGAAGCGTTCCCGCAGGGAAGCCTTTTGGTTCTGCGTCGTCATACCTTCTTCCAGATAATCGATAAGCGTGAGATGCGTGTTATGCAGCGTCCGCGCTTTTTTCATGATGCGGATGCACCAGTCGAAGTCGGCCGAGAAGCGGTATTGCATATCGTATGGTACCGCCAGGCTCCGTTTGGCAAAGAATGCCTGATGGCAAACGAGCATACCTTGCCTGAAACTCTTCCATGTCAGCACTTCGGGGGCGGAGAGGCGGCGCATACGTAGGAAATGCCTTTCTTTATCTACTAAAGCGGTTTCGCCATATAGTACGTCCGGCAGTTCGCCGATTCCTAAAGTATGCACCATTTGTTGCAGGGTGTCGTCTTCATGGAAACTGTCTCCGGCATTCAAGAAACAGAGGTAGTCGCCCGTTGCCAGGTGGATGCCTTTGTTCATGGCATCATACAGTCCTTTGTCCGGTTCGCTGACAAGCAGGGTGATACGGTCGCGATACCTTTCGGCAATGGCGAGGGTGCGGTCTTTGGATGCACCGTCTATGATGATGTACTCTACGTGGTGGTAGGTTTGTGAGATAACGCTCTGTATCGTGTCTTCCAATACGGCCTCGGCATTGTAGGTCACGGTGATGATGCTGAACTTGGGTGTGGGACGGTTATGCATGTCTTCCGGTTATTTTGTTATAAACGTCGATGTATCTCTTGGCAATGGCACTTTCCGAATAATTGGAAACGGCTTTCCGGCAGGCTTGCTCGGAGAGGGTGGTATATTCGGGCTCGGTCAGTATCCAGTAGATGCCGTTGGCAAAATCCTCGGCTGATTTGTATTGTGCCACGTAGCCGTTGTGCAGATGGTCTATCATTTCCGGTATGCCGCCTACGTTGAACCCTACGCAAGGGATACCGCAGGACATGGCTTCCATAATGGTGTTTGGCAGGTTCTCTTCCAGCGATGAGGTGACGAAGAGGTCGACGGCGTTGTAGATATCTACCAACTGATGTTCATTGCTGACGAAGTCGAGCGGATAAACCTTAAAAGGCAACATGTTCTGTAACTGTTGCGACTGGTTGCCAAAGGCTACTACACCCAGTTGGTCTTTCAGTTCCGGATGCTTCTCTGCCAAGAGTTTGCAGGCTTTAATCATATATTCCACTCCCTTCCGGGTATCCATTATCTTCACCGAACCGAACAGAACCAGTTTGCTGTCCTGCGGAAGCCTGCATTTCTCCCGTGCGGCTTTTTTGTTGTGCGGCTTGAAGAGATTGGTGTTGATAGGGTTGGGAATACTGGTAATGGCATGTCCGCTGAAAAGGGCACTCTTCCGGGCGCGTTCTTCCAGCCAGTGGCTACAGGCTACAAAGTTGATATGACGGCCCTCGTATAACTTTTGCTTTTTGAGGAAGATGCGGTGGGAGAGGTCTTTCTTCCGGCTTCCGTTGTGGATGAAGGGGCAATGATGACACTCCTCTTCGTAATGCGTACATCCGCCGGAGTAGTGGCAGATGCCGGTACAGGGCCACATATCGTGCATGGTCCAGACTACGGGCTTGCCCGAAGCCAGAATTTTCTCGATGTTCTTTAAAGAAAGCATCCCCTGGTTGATCCAGTGGAGATGTATGATGTCCGCTTGCTGAAACTCCGGCAAGTTGGTGATGTCCGTGCCGGCGTTGGCAATGTCTACGGCGAAGAGGTGGTTTCTGTTGAAATGGTTGGCTTTCCAGATAACGATTCGCTCCCATACGAACTTCCATACCATGCGCAGGTTGTGGGGCAACTCCACTACGGTGATCTGTTCGGTCTGTTTGTCGCGCACCAATAGCTTGGCTTTGATGCCGTTATTCTTGAGGGCCTCCATGAGGCGGCTTGCGGCTACGGCGGGGCCGCCTATCTTTTCTGTTGTATTGATAAGTAGTATTCTCATTGTGTTACCTTTCTTCTGATTAAGTTTTGGTAGAGATTGAGATATTGCTTTGCAACGACTTCACCGGAGTATTTCCTGAATACTTCGCTTCGCATATTTTCTTTGGAGATGGCTGTCCGGGCTTCGGATATTCCCCATCGGATGCCTTCTGCCAGGCTGTCGGCAGAGAGGTAGTCGGCCAGGAAGCCGTTCTCTTTGTGGCGGATAATGTCGGCCTGTCCGCTGTTGCCGAAAGAAACCGGAATGCAACCACAGGCTTGGGCCTCGATCAGAGTCTGACCGAATGTCTCATAGAAAGAGGCGGATACGGTGACGTCTGCGGCGGAATATAGTTGCGAGAGTTTGTTTGTATCGCCTATTCGTCCCAGATAGGTGTAGCTGACGGGGATGGAGTTGAGAAGTTTCTCCGGATATTTGATCTTGCCGAACAGTGCCAGGTGAAGTTTTTCCTGCGGGAATTGCTTCTTTTCAATCAATAACCGGATGGCCTGGAGCAGATATTCCACTCCCTTGATCGGATCGTCGATGCGGGCGGCTCCGAACAGAATGATATGTTTATCGGGCAGGGACAGTTCCTTTCGGGACAGTTCTTTGTCCATCATCCGGAAGTCGGTGGGCGAGAGTGTATTAGGGATCACAGATACAGGTTTCTCTTTAAGTAGGGTGCTTTGCTGTATTTGTGAGGAAAGCCATGTGCTGACTGCGACGATATTCAGGGGGCTGGCATGACCGAATAGTTTTTGTTTCTTCTTGAATACCCGGTGCGCCAGATCGTTGTTGCCTGGGAAGCGCAGGAAGCGGCAGTTTCTGCATTCGCTTTTGAAGAGGGTGCAGGTATGGGCATGGTGGCAGATGGCGGTACATTCCCACATATCGTGCAGGGTCCAGACAACGGGCTTGCCCGATTCGAAGATTTCCTGTATATTGTTCAGTGAAAGCATTCCCTGGTTTATCCAGTGGAGGTGTATGATGTCGGCTTCCCGGAAGGCAGGCAGTTTGGTGACGTTGAAGCCTGTATTGGCTATGGAGACGGTAAAGAGATTCTTCCGGCTGAAGAGATTATTCGTCCAGATAACCAGTCTTTCCCAGAGGAAAGTGCATTTCTTTTGCCAGTCTTTGCCTACAGGGATCACCTGTTTCGATTGGCTTTCCTTGTGCAGGACGAGCATCTTCACGTCTGTTCCCGCTGTATGGAGCGATTCCATCAGGCGTCTGGCGGCAATGGCGGCTCCGCCTGTTTTCTCGGACGTATTGATTATAAGTACTCTCATGTTGCGGAATGTTTCGACAAAAGTACAGCTTTTACGGCTTTCTATCCACAAATTCGCGGTTTTTTTAGCCAGTAACCGCTAAAGTATCTATCTTTGCAGGAGAATAAATTAGCTACAAGTTACAGGCTACGAGCTACGAGTGGCTGCGTTGTGATTGGAGGGGAAAGATTCTGTTTATAAGTGTTCAAGAGGATGATTACGGGACACAAGTGTTTGATTTGTACCGTGCAAGTGTTGTGGAAATGTATTGCAGGTGTTACGTAAATGTATTGCAAGTGTTGCAAATGAACTGAATAAGCGTTGTGAATCTGCCGTTTAAATGATGCCACATGGTAGGGCGAATAATTGTTCGCAGGTAGTCTGAAAGTACTTGGTATTTGTACTTCATAACTATAGCTCGTAACTTTTATAACAATATGGGAGAAAAAGGTTTGAAATGGTTGGAACAGCTTTGGCAGTGCTTCCTCAGTATAATGAAAATCCTGTTGCAGTCCAAGTGGCGCACGCGCTTGCCGTCTTCTTTCAGTAATCCGGATGAATTGCTGATATTGGCTAACGGCCCTTCGCTGAACCGCACGGTAGAAGATTCGACGGATTTCATCAAGGGAAAAACCTTGTTGGCAGTGAACTTCTGTGTAAGTTCTCCTATGTTCGAGCGTCTCCGCCCCGAACTTTATCTGATTGCAGACCCGCTGTTCTGGATCGTTCCCGAGAAGCGTATACAGCTTTTCAAGACAATGGCCGAGAAGACTACCTGGGACATGAACTTCTTTGTCCCTGCCCGTGCCCTGAAGAATAAAGAATGGCAACCCTTACTGGCGGGTAACCCCCACATCAAGCTCTATGTTTATAATACAACGCCTATCGAAGGCTTCCAGGGTTTCTGCAACTGGATATTCCGCAAAGGCTGGGGCGTTCCCCGTCCGCATAACGTGCTGATACCTTCTATCGCTATGGGATTGCGCCTGCCTTTCAAGAAAATCTATTTGGCAGGTGCTGACCATTCCTGGTTGCCGGAGATCACCGTAACGGACGACAACGTAGTACTGATGCACCAAAAGCACTTCTACGACCAGAATAAATCGCAGGCCGAAACCGTGAAACAGGAAAACTTGAACAGTGCCCGGCTCCACATTATTCTCTATCACATGCACGTAGCCTTCAAGTCCTATTTTATACTCGAAGCCTACGCACGCCGGCTGGGTAAGGAAATTGTCAATGTCACTCCCGGCTCTTATATCGACGCTTTTAAACGGATGAAATTATGAAAGATGGAATAATCATTCAGGCACGCACCGGTTCTACCCGGCTGCACAACAAGATTCTGCTCCCCTTCTATGGCGAACAGCGCATCATCGACATTCTGATAGCCAATATCAAACAGGCTTGTCCGGACAAATGTATTGTACTTGCCACCACCAATCGCCCGCAGGACGACGTGCTTGCCGAAACCGCCCGTCAGGCGGGTATCCTCAGTTTTCGTGGCGACGAGGACAATGTACTCGACCGCTTTATCCGTGCTGCCGAAGTTTTCGGTATCAACCGCTTTATCCGTGTTTGTTCGGATAATCCGTTCCTTCGTCCCGAAACTTTCAATACCTTCTTTGCCGAACACAATTTCTGTCCGGCAGATTATATCGCCTATGGCTTTGCCGATGGACGTCCTACCATCAAATCCCATTTGGGCTTATATTCCGAGTTGACAACGATTGACGCTCTGCGTCGTGCCGCCGTTTCTACGCAAGAGAAACTTTACATCGAGCATGTCACTATCTATCTCTATACGCATCCCGAAAAATTCAAGGTGCGTCTGCTTCCGTTGCCGGCTGAGTTGGAAGGGCGTTTCGATCTTCGTTTCACTCTCGATACGATGGAAGACTTCACCTTGCTACAGGAACTTTATGCCACCTTCCATGAGAAGACCGACCGTAGTGTGCATGCCCTGTTGCAACTGGTGCAATCGCATCCCGACTATCGTGCCAGAATGTTGGAGAATATTGCAAGAAATGAAAAATAGCTCATGTATATCTTCTACCGTCGTGCAGCCAAGTGTAATTCGTAATTTATAATTCGTAAATGAATAGTACTTATATAATAGGAGAAATCGGACAGAACCATAACGGTTCCGTCGATATAGCCAAACTGATCGTAGACCTGGTGTCCCGCCCTGTTCGTGAAGAAGTGTTCAATATAGAACTTCGTCCGATGGATGCGGTGAAATTGACTAAACGGGATTTGAATGAAGAACTGACGGACTCACAGATGAACCGTCCGTATGATTCTCCCCATTCTTTCGGACGTACCTACGGCGAACATCGTGCTTTTCTGGAGTTGACGGACGAAGAACACTTCGAAGTGTATAGGCACGCCAAGTCTTTAGGGCTTGATTTCGTGGAAACACTTTGCTCCAAAGGCTGCCTCTCTTTGCTGAAACTCTTCACGCCCGACCGTCTGAAAGTGGCAAGCCGCGATCTTACCAACCTGCCGTTGCTGGAAGTGATGGCTGAAACCAAGATACCCATTATTCTGTCTACCGGCATGGCAGGCAGAAAAGAACTGGATGATGCTTTGGAGGTGATTACCCGTTATCATAACAACATATCTATCTTGCATTGTGTATCCCAGTATCCTACCCAGCCTGATAATCTGAATCTGAAGACTATCACCTATCTGAAACAGCACTATGGGCAGTATTGCATCGGCTTCTCCGACCATACCATCGGTATTGCCGCTCCTATCGTTGCCGTGGGTATGGGTGCGGAAATCATAGAGAAGCATGTCACCATCGACCGCCGTATGAAGGGAACCGATCAGCAAGGTTCTCTTGGCCCCGACGGTGTGAACCGCATGATACGTGATATCCGTATTGCCGAACGTTGGCTGGGAAAAGAAGAACTGTATATCGACTCTTCCGTTGCCTCGGCAAAGGTGAAACTGGAGCGTTCCATTGCAACGAATAAGACGCTGCATCCCGGAGATATCATTACCGAACAAGATATCCATCTGTTGAGTCCCGGTGACGGTTTTAAGTGGGTGGAGCGTGCGAAAGTGGTAGGGCATAAAGTACTGAAAGAAATTCCCCGGAATGAGATTATCTATCCGGATGTCATCCGATAATTTATGAAACTCTTAGGCATAGTCATTTTATATTATCCGGATGATGCGGTAGTAAAGAATATCGCTACCTATCTTGCTCAACTGGATGAATTGATGTTGTGGGATAATACTCCGGCAACAGATCGCAGGGATCTGGATTTGGATTCTTTGGAAGACGGGAGAGGGAAAATCATTCTGGATGGTTGCGGTGAAAATCTGGGCATTGGTTCTGCGCTGAATAAGGCGGTGGCGTATGCCCGTGCAAATGGATTTACGCATCTGCTGACCTTGGATCAGGATAGCTGTTTCGGTGGGCGGAACTTCGAAAGCTACCTTCGGGCAATCCGTAGCTATGGTGAGAACAAGGCTGCCATTTTCTCTACCAATTATTTCATTAAATCCCAGCAAACCACCATGTATCCGCCAACGGACTCTGTGGATGAAGTGTATTCGGCAATGACTTCGGGAAGTATATATCCGGTTGGCCTGTTCGATACTTTGGGCGACTTTATGGAATCTCTCTTTGTCTGGGGAGTGGATTGTGAGTTTTGTTGGAGGGCTAAAAGGAAAGATATTCCCGTTTTATGTTTCAAGAATATTCTGTTGACACACGATTTGGGTTATCAGAAGAAGAAAAGGCGTTTGCTGGGAAAAGAAGTATTTCCTAATGAATACGGTCCGGCCCGTTCCTACTATAATGTGCGCAATGGTATTCTCCTGCATCGTCTGTATCCAGAGGCGTTGAATTTGAAGTCGCATTTGCGCTATCATTTTTATAAGCGTGTGGTTTTTATCATACTGTATGAGCGGCAGAAGTTCAGTAAGTTGTGGGCATTGCTGTGTGGCTATCGCGATGGGCTGAGGGGAAAGAGCGGGAAGTGGAAATAAATGATTGTATCATCTGAATAAAAAGAAAAAACTATGTTACCAAAGTTAGTGATTACCGATATTGATGGTGTGTGGACTGATGGTGGAATGTACTATACCGAACAGGGCGATGTGATGAAACGTTTCTCCGTGAAAGACGGCTGGGGAGTTATTTTCCTTCGCAAGCTGAATATACCTGTAGCCATTATGACGGGTGAGAATACGCAGATTGTTCAGAAGCGTGCTGATAAACTGAAGATAGATTACTGCTACCTGGGGGTGAAAGATAAAGTGGCACAGGCGGAAGATTTATGTCGTGAGTTGGGCATTACGTTGCAGGATGTTGCCTTCATCGGTGATGATGTGAACGACTTGGCGCTGCTCCGTAAGGTTGGATTCAGCGCTTCCCCCAGTAATACACCGGATTATGTGAAACGTGAGGTCGATTACGTCACCGCACAGCATGGGGGCTTTGGTGCCTTTCGTGAGTTTGTGGAGAAACTGCTTTCTGATAATGGGATGCTTGAAGGAGTGCTTCAGCAGTTTCTATCCTGAGGTTTTTTCCCTACTTTGTAGACCTTGATTTCCCGGAAAGAGGTAGGTGTCGTATAAGTACCTATTATAATGGAAACAGTTTTATTTGTCATTTTTGCGTGTCTTTAAGATTGTTCAATAGCTTTGATAATTTCTTCTTTTTCCGGTGTGGAGAATGTACAGGGGTAGCTTTGCATACCTTGTACCGCTTTCAATCCTTTCTGAGTATATCTCCAGTCAGCCAGCCTGTTTACCCAACGTAACAGGGGATGCTTATGAGTGAATTCCATAATCTTCCTTTTGCCAGAGATTTCGGCAGTGTCTTTAGGCATATCGCTGATGCTGCAAATAAAGGAGAAAGCATCTTCAAGCGTATCACCTTCCCGGGCTGCCAGTAATTCTGATAACGCCAGAAGGAAACCTTGATATTCCTCCCGATATTTATGAGAGGTTTTGATAACTGAAACAGGTACGGTGGTTTCCGTGGCGGAACCTCTGATACGCTCGCGGGCACTGTAGAAATAGGGTAGTGTAGCATATTTGCCGAAGATAAGCGCAGCATGGTTAAAGAACTCTTCAGCCAGGAAAAGGTTGCGGAAACGCAGGCTTCCGTCCGGGTTGAAACAAGCTGCATACATCCTCTGAAAAGCTTGTGTCCGGATGACGGAGTAGAGCAATGAGGCATACATGTTCTTCTCTTGCAAAAGTCTTTCCCGGGGAGTGTCGCCTGTTACTTGTTTATCGAAGTAGCGGATATAGCGAGGGTAGAATGATATTTTCCCTTTATGGGGAGTGAAGGTCAGGTAATGTCCCTGTGCAGTGCTGTAATCTGGGTGTTCGTCTAGAAAGGCGGTCATCTGCGCAATGCCGGAGGGAACAGCGAAATCATCATCAGCGCAATAAAGCACATAGGGTGTACTAATCATCGGAAGCACTTCTTTCAGCTTCAACAGGAAATGTAGTTTAGGACGGTGCAGATAAGTGATGTCCGGGTACTTCTCCGCATCGGCAAACGGATGGTCGGATGAGTCGGGAACAAGAACCTTGATATCTGTGCGGCTATAGTAGTCGAGCAATCTGCGCAAGCGCTCGGGACGGTTGTGCGCAGGGATGATTACAGTTACATTTTGCAGTGTCATTATTGTATGGTTTTCTTTTTAAATAGATATTGAAGACTTTCCCTGAATACGGTCGACTTCAGGCTCCACATCAGGAATATGTAGAGTGAGGCAGCTAAAGCGATTTTCACCAGTAAGGAAAGATAGATGTTCTTCACATAACCTGCTACCCAGTAAGTAAAAGTCATTACGGCTACAGATATAATGAGATAGGGAGCTATATCCTTCAGTGTATTAAGCAGGGAAATTCCGATATGTTTATGAGCAAAATAATGCCAGATGAGTAGCCAGAAGATATTGGCTGCTGTATAGACTATCAGCATGATATTCAGACCGTACGGGTAACTACCCCACACGCATAATAGCTGGAAGATGCCCAGTGCGATGGTGTTCCACATATATACGTTCGGCCGGCCGATGCTATTCATCAGGTTGGAGTAAAGAGTTGAAATAGGCATGAAGGCTCCCCATACGCACAGTATCTGCATGACGGGTACACAGGGTAGCCATTTCTCTGTAATGCTTATTACGATCAGTTCCTGAGAAACAATGGCGAGCCCCAACATAGCGGGGAAACTGACAAAGGCGGTGAAGCGCATCAGCTTGCGGAATATGTTTTGCAATCGTTGCCTGTCCTCCGAGGCTTCCCTGAACACAGGTTGCCCTACACTGTTTATCATTCCGAAAATGGTGGAATATCCCATCGTCGTCCACTTGCTTCCCTGTGAGTAGTAACCGGCTTGCTGGATGGTGTAGAAACGTCCCAGCAATGCGGAGAAGATGTTGTTATTGATATGAGTGAAGAGCGAGGTAAAGAGTAATTTACTGCTGAAAGGCAATAATTCCAGCAATGGGTGAAAGCGGAACGAAAAAGTAGGTCGCCAGGGAGAGAATATCCAAAGCAGGATAGTGTTGGTGCTGACATACACAACGGTCTGTACGGCAATTCCCCAGTATCCCCAGCCATGGTAGGCACAACTGACACCTGTAATACCCGAAATGAGGATGGCGGCTATCTGTATCTGACTACGCTCTTTCACCATGAGATTACGGAAAAAATAGGCCGTAGGGGCAGTACCGAAACTTCCGATGAAGAAACTCAGAAATTGGAAACGGGCCAGCCGGGTAAGCTCGGGTGTATGGTAGAAATCGGCGATGAAAGGAGCGCAAAGAAAAAGTATGAGGTAAAGTGATGCGCCGATACTGATGTTGAACCAGAATACGGAATTATATTCCTCATGCTTTACCTCTTTCTTATTGACAAGTGCCAGGATGAAGCCACTCTCCGAGAAAATTCCGGCCATGGCGGAGAAGATGGTCAATACGGCCACCATGCCATAGTCTGTTGTGGATAACAACCGAGCAAGGAATATGCCGAAGACGAGGTTTAGCAGTTGCATGGCGCCGTTGCCTATTCCGCCCCAGAATAATCCTTTTGCTGTTTTCTCTTTGAGTGATGCTTCTGTCATTCCTTGTTCGATTTATGATTAAGATATCATTTAATTGCGTTTAAATCTCGGATAAATTGCTCGTAAATGTTAAAATACATATTGCTTATTATTAGCATGTTACATTCATAACCTCGTTTAAATTGCGTTTAAATTGCGTTTAAATTGCGTTTAAATTATCCGCATTAAGAAACCAATCCGAGTGTATGCCTTTGGATACATTTCTAATCTTATCCTGCTTCCTTAGTTTGGTAAGTAGGTTTCTGACTTTTGAGTGTTTTTGGCTTTCGCTCAATACATCTGGCAACTTATTCCAAAGTAATTCTGTTATTTCCTTTTTTGTAAGCGTACCGTGTTCAGTGAGTGCTTTTAAAATTAAATCACAATAATAACTGTCCTCAAATCCTTTATTGTTGGAATAGGCTGTTTTCTGATCTAATTGCTGAGCAACCGGTTTTGCTATAAATAGGTTCGGCTTTCTTCCTTCAATAAGCTTTTGATAATGATTCGCCATCGCGCCCATAATAGTATCCTTTATAAGAAGTCGGGATTCCTTTAGGAACTGCCGGAATTTGAAACATGATAACTCTTTTCCCTTGATACATGATTTCATGTATTTCCGTAAAAGTAATGCCACAGTTGGTCCCTTCGGCTATTTCTCTTTTTAGGGCGTCAAGCGAGGGACGTGTCGGTTTATATGAGCTGCCTAAAACAGCGTGAGTCTTATCATGAATGCCGAATAACAACCACGCAAATTCTTCCTGGCCAAGATTGGCTTCGTTGCTACGTGCAGATATGAGTTCTTGAGTTGTCATTCGGCATTAAGATTATTTTTACTTCACTTCGCTACCCGGCTTCACCTCCTTCATGGTTGTAACTACGGAGAGTGACCCGTCAAAGTTCTCGGCAGAGAGGATCATACCTTCGCTGACGATGCCTTTCAATTTACGCGGAGCAAGATTGGCAATGAAACATACTTGTTTGCCTACCAATTCTTCCGGATTGTAGTGTTGTGCGATACCACTGACGATAGTACGGTTTTCCAGTCCGTCGGCAATCTTGAATTGCAGTAATTTATCGGCTTTGGGAACTTTCTGACATTCCAATACGGTACCCACGCGAATATCCAGCTTCATGAAGTCGTCGAATTCTATATTCGGGCGGATAGGATTGGCTTTGTAGTTGGCTTCCTCATTAGCCTTTTTCGTATCGAGCAACTTCTGTACCTGTGCTTCAATAACGCTGTCTTCTATCTTTTCGAAAAGCAATTCAGGAGTAGCCAACTGGTGTCCGGCCGGCAATAAATTAGTGCTGCCCAAAGTAGCCCAGTCGAAGCTGTCCATGTTCAGCATATTGCGTAGTTTTTCGCTGCTGAACGGTAGGAATGGTTCGAATGCAATGGCAAGATTGGCAACCAGTTGCAGGGAGATGTTCAGGATAGTGGCTACACGATCCATATCCGTTTTGGCAATCTTCCAGGGTTCGGTATCTGCCAGATATTTGTTTCCGATACGGGCCAGGTTCATGGCTTCCTTCTGTGCATCACGGAACTTGAATACATCCAGTAACTTTTCTACTTCTGCTTTTACATCAGAGAATTCTTTCAGTGTTTCGCGGTCGTACTCTGTCAATTCACCGGCAGCGGGTACTACACCATCGAAATACTTCTTGGTGAGTTGCAGGGCACGGTTCACGAAATTACCGTAAACGGCTACTAATTCATTGTTATTGCGTGCCTGGAAATCTTTCCAGGTGAAATCATTGTCTTTAGTTTCAGGTGCATTGGCTGTCAGCACATAGCGAAGCACATCCTGCTTGCCGGGGAAGTCTACCAGGTATTCGTGCAACCATACGGCCCAATTGCGTGAAGTCGAAATCTTGTCGCCTTCCAGGTTCAGGAATTCATTGCTCGGTACGTTATCAGGTAGAATAAAGCTTCCTTCTGCTTTCAGCATGGCAGGGAATACGATGCAGTGGAATACGATATTATCTTTACCGATGAAGTGAATCAGACGGGTTTCGGGATCTTTCCACCAGGTTTCCCAAGTGTCAGGCAGCAACTCTTTTGTGTTGCTGATGTAGCCGATAGGGGCATCAAACCATACATACAGCACCTTTCCTTCTGCTCCTTCTACGGGTACAGGAATACCCCAATCAAGGTCACGGCTTACCGCACGGGGTTGCAGGCCCATGTCAAGCCAGCTTTTGCACTGACCGTATACATTGGGACGCCATTCTTTATGATCTTCCAGAATCCATTGGCGCAACCAGCTTTCATGTTGGTCAAGTGGCAGATACCAATGCTTCGTTTCGCGCATTACGGGCTTACTTCCGCTGATGGCGCTTTTCGGATTAATCAGGTCTGTGGGGCTGAGGCTCGTACCGCACTTTTCGCATTGGTCACCGTAGGCACCTTCTGCATGGCAGTGGGGACATTCGCCTGTGATATAGCGGTCGGCAAGGAAAGTCTTGGCTTCCTCGTCGTAATACTGCATGCTGGTTTTTTCGATAAAATCGCCTTTATCGTACAGCTTACGGAAGAATTCCGAAGCGGTGTCGTGATGAGTTTTTGAACTTGTGCGGCTGTATACATCAAATGAGATGCCGAACTCTTTAAAAGACTCTTTGATAAGCGTATGATAACGGTCTACTATATCTTGCGGTGTTACGCCTTCTTTCTTGGCGCGTATTGTGATGGGTACTCCGTGTTCGTCCGAACCTCCGATAAAGATTACATCTTCTTTTTTCAGTCTCAGATAGCGGACGTAGATATCAGCGGGTACATAAACTCCTGCCAGATGTCCGATATGAACCGGGCCGTTAGCGTAGGGCAATGCCGACGTAACGGTAGTGCGTTTGAATTTCTTTTCCATTGTGATATATGTATCTCTTTTGTTATGAGCGCATTTTGGTGTGCAAAGATAACGGTTTTCCACTCAAAGAAAAAGAGAAGACAATGAAATGTCCAATGATGTATTCAAAAAGATTCAGAAATTGTGTATCGGTTATTGATTGCAATACCGTAGAATCGCTTTTTCTATTTCAGTTTTCTTCTTTTCATCTTTCACAAAATCACTTATTAAAAATATATGAGTGGTAGAATTTCCAATTCCGATTAAAGTTCCCACCTGATTATTAATTTCTTTAATCCACTTGTCAAAGCCCATGATTTTATCGCCTTCGGCAACAAAATGTGACGGGTTTCCTCCATTTGCTTTAAAATGAATATTTACTTTACTGCATTCCTCAAAAATTGGGTTTACATCCAGAGGATAACGAGATGCATTAAAATAGTTGGTGTAAGCTTGAACCCGCTTCCTAAAATCCACATCAGATAGCATATAGCTATATTGAGCAACATAAGAAAGAGAGGTATATCCCCCCAAGAGTACATCGGTAAGAACATGGGTACCATATTTTTTCACTATCTCATCCCCGTTACTCTTCTCTAAATCATTCAGGAACTCTTTAGACAAGAAAAAACACAAATAATGTGGCCAAACATGGGGAAGGGTATATCTGCTGGTAGGGTGAAAACATTCCGCTTTGTGAAAATAGTTGCCTTGCAAGTTTTCCTCTATATTTCCTATATCTTCGGTAAATAGCCTAAGAACATCATCCCCTATCTTTGTTTCCACTTGGCTATTTAAATAGATATTATCTATATATTTATTCAAGTCTCGATTTTCACTTATAACCCAACCTCCCCCATTGTAAAGCAAAAATATTTCTACTGTAGAATAAGGGTATAGTTTAATTGGTTCCTGCTTTACATAATCATATCCGTCACCTGCTAACAGACGTTCTACATCAATAACTTTGCCTTTTACATTTATATATCCCTTTATGGTACTCTTTTTACAGTCAAATCCTCTGCCCAATAAGTCTATGTAATCATAGGTTTTATCGTTCGTTACTGTTTCTATAAATACTTTTATATCAACAGGATCTTTCTCTACTACAGTCGGCGGTTCGATTTCTGGTTCCGGTTCCGAAAAATCACATCCACTCCAAAGCAGTAACAGTACCCCAAATAAAGTGTAGTTCAGTCTCATATTTTAATTTTTATATTGACAGTGATAAAAAGCGATAAATTGGGTGCTTCATCGAGTTTCCCCTTCTATGTCATATCCTTCATCGGTAGAAGCTATGCAATTGATGTTATATTCGTTGTTAATCCCTTTCATTCTCAGCCAGTGAGCCTTAGGAGGAGGAGCCGATCTTGTTGTTTCGAATAAACCTAAGTTTAAAACAGTGTCCAACATATACAACGCTACATAGTCGCTTTCTCCTATATCATAAACTTCCGTAGCCTCATTGCCATCATCGTTCTTATAGGCGAGTGAGAGGTAGTATTTCTTCTCGAATTTGTATATTGAATATAGCCCTTTTGCAATGTCCACATCTTGAACGGTTATGCGAAATGAGCGCTTTTCATCCTCCTTGAACCATAAAAAGCCGCCTTCTTTCAATAAAGGGTGATTGCTTTCACGTATGATGGTTCCGATTTCATTGTCTACAACTTCTGCTTTTATAATAATACTAGTGTGGCAAATGTTATCTGTTATTTCAATAGTTGCTTTACCTTTCTGAATCGGTTTTATGACTATGTTGCCATATTCCCCGTCTTCATAGATATATGCTTCAGCTATATTAGAGTTCAAGTTATTTATACTATAATCCATATTACCGCTTAATATTTTTATTCTTCCCCAAAATGCTTTTGCTATTTTTATATCTTGTGTTTCAATGGTGAAATCAAGATAATGTTCATCGGATGAGCAAGAATACAGAACCGGTATTAATATCAGGAAAAAGAAATGCGATAGTTTCATCATAATTAGGGTGTTTATAAAGTTTGTATAGATTGACGTTTACTTTATAATTTTTGAGTTTTTACAAATGTAGGGACTTTGTGTAAGAATCATGCGATAATAAAGTACGCAATAAGTACGCATTTTACAGGTACTCAATAATAATAGTACGCAACAAGTACGCTTCTGACTACATTGAGCTAATGAAAATATCCCAATCTTCGGGGCTTCCATCCATATTGAAAGCCTTCTTGTATAACCTTTTTCGTATGGATGTAATGGCTTGCTTGGTATGTGAGGTTATATATGCAATTTGGGTAGGAGGTACTCCTATTTTTATGAGTAGGCAAACTTGCATCTCTATTGTCTTCATTGGATAGAGATCAAGTAGACGTAGCGTGAAATCTGTATAGGCTTCATTTATGCTATGAGTCAGTTCTTGCCAGTCTTCTTTTTTAATTTTTATCCCTTGTTCCGCCTCTAGAAATTTGTGGTATATTGGTGATTTCTTTAAAATAGAGATACCTTGTTCACGAAATTCTTGTTTAGCTATAATTTGCTCATTGCTTTTTTCAATGAGCTTTTTCTGGAGATTGAGTAAATCTTGATTTAATGAACTTTTTATGCTTTCTGCACTCTGTAGCGATTGTTCCAGTTTTTTTATTTGCCTCCTGTTTTCCTCAATGCATGCCAAACTTTGGTTATATTGTTCTTCTTGCATTCTTTTTATTCTCCTTTGTTGGGCTAATTCTTCTTGTTTTTTTCTCTTATGATATTGCCAATAAACAGCAAAGATTAGTATAAGAGAGATGAGAAAGGAGATGAAAATAATATTCCATATCTTCTGGTTATTAGCCATGTCTTTCAATCGGTTGTTTTCTTTTTCTTTTAATTGGTAATTGTATAATGAGTTTATTTTGCGTACTGTTTCTGTCTGAATAATATTTCTCGCAGAATCTGTATATGCTAAATCTTTGTCTAAATACTCTAATGCTTTTTTATATTCTCCTTTTAGACGTGCAATGTAGCCCAATCCCTGATAGCCTTCTGCCTTGTAGCTATATCGGTTCATGAGTGACAATTGGGTGTAATAATAAGTAGCTGAGTCTAATTGATTTGTATGGTAGTAATAACGCGCTGCCGTACAATAACGGGGAGCTAAATTGATAGTGTTGATCTGCTCAAAGGCAATTTGCATGCTTTGATAAGCTTTTTGATACATCCCCAGTTTAGTGTAATATTCAGATAGTTCACTGTTGACGATTCTTTTCAGATTTATGTTCTTTATTTTGTCAGCTAATTTATCTGCCTTTTCGTAGTAATATATTGCACTGTCCACCTTGTTCAGTGTGCTAAACGTCCGGCCGATATCTCGTAAGCTGTAAGTAATACTGATGCTATCCTTTGCCAAGATATCATATTGATATGCTTTGACGAATACATCGTGTGCTTTATCATATACTTCTTGATAAAGATAAAGGGTTCCTATTTGACTATAGATGCGACTTGTTAATCTATAGTTCATGCAAGCATTTGATGCATCAATAGCTTTGAAGAAATATTCCAGCGCCTGCGGTGCATCTCCCAAATCTCTATATATCCGTCCGGCATAATAATATGCTTCTGGTAGGTGTTTTTTATCTTTCCTCTTTTCATAATAGTGCAGTACTTCCAGTATCAAGCTATCGGAGGTATGTGTAATATACGCTTTGTCTCTGGCCTTTATGGTCAGTAGCTGATAATACATTTGTGCCTCTTTAGATTCTTGATGTGTACTGTCTTTGAATTGTTCTAACAATACGATAGCACTGTCCGGACAAGTATTTGCGAGAGAATCAGCAAGTTGTAAGACCTGAGGATAAGGTTTACTGTCACAGGAGAGGAAGTAAAGTGGTAAGAGAATGATTAGTAGTAGCGGTTCAGGCCATTTCATACGCGTGTTGTTTTAGTCGTTAGTGTTATTTAGCATACAAAGGTAATAAACTTTTGTTGAAGTTGAAGAGTGAAATTCGTTTTTTCGACTTTCGTGTTACTTGTCGTTGTTTACACTTATTATCTGACAATTTATTGTTCTGGGACTCTGCACTTACTGATGATAATCGCAAAATTGTTATTTTAAAATCTCCGACAATAATTGAGATGTTACAGCATTGACATTCACTAATTAACAATGAATCTTAATAATGCTTCTGAATATGTCTCCACAAAGTATAAAGGCAATACTCTTTAACTTTTAGATTAATTTCATACATTTGCATGCTTGGTCTGATAATTCAGTATTGTTATTCAACCATTTTGTATAGTTATTTATACGAATCTTTTTGCAATGAAACAAAACAACTTTTTAAGTTCCCTCACTAAAGAAGAACTGATAAAACTCATCGAAGCCTATTCCAAAAATTGGTTGGCTATGGATGGCGTGTGGTTTCAATCAATAGAACGGAAATTTGGAATGGATGAAGCCATGCATCACGATAGGGAAGCATGGAAGTCTTTCACGATAACAGAGGCGAGAAGAATAAAACAATTCCTCGGATTGCCGGAACATGCAGGACTGGAGGGCTTGGCAAAAGCCTTGCAGCTACGTTTTTATGCGAATATAAATAATGATGAGATTATTCTGGGGAAAGACAATAAAACTTTGGTGTATCGCACGCTTGAATGTCATGTGCAAACAGCCCGCAAACGAAAACAGATGGAGTATCATCCTTGTAAATCGGTAGGTATAATTGAATATAGCGGTTTTGCTAAAACAATAGATGAACGCATTACTTGCGAATGTCTTAGCTGCTATCCGGATATTACCGATAATAGCTGCTGTTGCGCCTGGCAGTTTACTTTGAATGAGTAATACGGAGAATTTCATTTTAGAGTATAGAAACATGAGGTAGTAAAGAAGTTTCTCAGATATGGAATGCCGGCAATTATGGCATATAGTCTCCGGGGTTTTAATCGGAATTTTATTTCATAATGAGGATTTATGAAGAACAGTTGCCTATCTATAATTGTAATGTGTTTCTCATGCACTAATTTTTCAAATAATTCTATTGAGGTTTTAGTTTCCTTTATAGAGAGAAGTTCTTCAATACAACCGGTGCTCTCACCGCTAAACTTCAAAATGCCTTTATATATAGGTGCTGGCAGTAAATGAATGAAAGGGAAGTGGGAAATTATTTTGCTTTTGCATATCTGCTGATGTCCTCCAAAAGGCATTTGCCACGCGGGAAATGACATAAAGATAATCCCTTCAGGATTAATGTATTTGGGAAGATTTGATAAGAATGTCGCTTTGTCCTTTATATGTTCTATAACATCGTGACAAATGATTAAGTCGAATTTATGTTCAAGTCCTTTCAATTTGAAAATATCCGAGGCAATGAAATTCCCTTTTATTTGTCTTTCTTCAAAAAACAGGATGGCATCTTTTATTCTTCCTGCTGATAAGTCGACTCCTGTCGTGTTGCATCCCAGTTCGGTGAAAGGTAATAAATTACCTCCATCTCCGCACCCTATTTCTAAAATATTCATTCCCTTTTTAATCTTTTTGTATTTTGATATATATGGGATGTAATATTTCCTGCTTGTTATGGAAAGTTCCTCAAAATATAATCTTCTGTTTTTCTGTCGTTCTTGCATGATATTTATATTAAGTTTGTTTTTTAGATTCTATCGGGTTTATGCGACTGTTAATTTAATATGTTGTCTTGTCCAAAAAAGAAACGGGAAAAGTGCAGTTTATCCATGCTCCATGCTATCGCTATGCATCCATTTATGGTAACAATGACAGATATCACCATGAAAAGCATTCCGGTGGAATCAAAGAATAGGAAGGGTAGGAAAAGCTTGCATAAAATTGTAAAAATGGGGGAGAACAGGAATATGACAAGAGTGTTCCTGCCTATAAAATAAGAGTATTCTTTGATATCTTTAGGCAGATAGTTGTGCGCATATAATGATATAATGATGACCAGATAAGTAATTGCAATGCCTGCTAATGTACCTCTGTCCAGATTGTTAGGGAAGTAGCATAGTAACATAATAGGAATAAGGGCTAAAAAAGAGGGTTGAAAGATTTGAGTGAATGGTAATTTACTTTGTTTGATAATGATTCCTGCAAGGAAATAAATGGCATTGGCAAATACTATGAGTCCACCCCAGTATGCGGTAGCAAATAAACCAAGGCCAAGCAATATCAACTGTGATATTGTTTTCATGTGAGTATAACGGAAGGCCAGATAATGTAGGAGACTGCAAATAATCAAGGTGTGAAGATACCAGTAGGGACCTAATGGTTTTATAAATATCTTGTGTAATAATATAATTGGAGTAACTTCTGGTATACTTTCCCTGACCGGTAAGATATGTGACATAATTACGTAGCCTGCCTCCATGCACATGTATGGAACAAAAATCCAGAATAGTTTCCTTACAAAACTTCTGATGTCTTTCTGAACATTATCCAGATAACCGGATATGATTAAGAAAGCGGACATATGGAATGTATATACGATTTGCTTTATATAAGGATACTTATCGCTAATGTATACCAGATGGAAAACGATCATTAGGAGGATAAAGATGCTTTTCAGATAGTCCAGTTCTTTAATTCTGTGTTCCATAGTTTGAGTTTTATATACGCTCACATGAGTGGAGTCGCGATAGTGAAAAGGTAATGATAAGTGATTGCTTGATTAGTTTCATGTATTCGTTTGTTTTTGTTGTTAATGCTTTAATACATACAAAAATAGGTAGCTTTTTATAAAAAACAGGATAATAAAACTTCTTTATGATAATGTAACTATATTTTAAAATATATATAAGTCTTGTGTAAACTCGATGTGAGTTATATCCGAATCGTACCCGAACCGTATCTGGGCCGTACCTGCTCCGTACCTTCTTCGGTCAGAGGTACCTCTATATGGAGAAGCTACGGAGTTGGTACGGAGCAAGTACGGCTCAGGTTATGCTGCATAGTCTTTTGATCTGTTTTTATTTCAGAGTATAAAGACGTTAAAAGTCCGTACTCCTTTGCTTTATCTGTAATTTCTTTGGAACTTTGCATTGCATAAATGGTGTAATGTAAAATATGTAATGAACCGGATGGAGACTCAGGAAATGAAACATACTATTAAAGTCATTGCTTTCGATGCAGACGATACTCTTTGGAGCAATGAACCTTTTTTTCAGGAGGTGGAACGAAAGTATACGGAGCTATTAAGTGAATATGGTAACGCAAAGGAGATTTCGGTAGAACTGTTTAAAACAGAAATGGAAAATCTGGAATGTTTGGGCTATGGTGCCAAAGCGTTTACTATTTCAATGGTTGAGACTGCTTTGCGGGTGAGTGAACGGAAGGTGTCAGCAGATAAGATACAACAGATTATTCTTTTAGGTAAATCTCTACTTCAGATGCCGATTGAGTTGCTGTCCGGTGTGGAAGAGACCTTGAAAGCTCTGAAGGAACAAGGCCGTTATCGTCTGGTAGTGGCTACGAAAGGTGACTTGTTGGATCAGGAACGTAAATTGCACCGCTCCGGGTTGACCTCTTATTTTGATCATATTGAAATAATGTCTGATAAGACGGAGAAAGAATATACCCGCCTGCTACAAATCCTTCAGGTCGTTCCGGAAGAATTCATGATGATTGGTAATTCCTTGAAATCCGATATTCAACCGGTACTGGCTATTGGAGGATACGGGGTACACATTCCTTTTGAGGTGATGTGGCAGCATGAGGTGGTGGATACATTCGCTCATCCCAGATTGAAACAGATGAAAAGTCTGGTGGAACTGATGGACTGGCTTTAATGATGCAGGTTAAATATTCGCATCTATTTGCTTTATCCGATATTTATTCCGTATTTTGTGTTACATAAAAAGTGTAACGTAAAATATGTAATGTTGCTTATGAAACCTCAGAAGATGCAACCCCGGAATCCTTTTTTAGTGTATGGTTATGCGAACCCTCGTTATTTTTGTGACCGTGAAGCTGAAACACAACAGATGTTGTCGGCTTTGGAGAATGAACGGAATCTGACATTGATAGCGCCTCGGCGTATGGGTAAGACGGGATTGATAAAAAATGTCTTCTATACCCTGCAAGAGGAGAAACCGGAAGTTGTTAGTTTCTATATGGATATTTTTGCAACGCGCGATTTAGCTTCTTTCGTTCGCCTGCTGGCAAAAACCGTACTAGGGCAGCTTGATACGCTCAGCGAAAGTGCTTTGCATAAGCTGACTTCTTTTTTTCGCTCTTGCCGACCGGTGATTAGTGCAGATGAGTTGACGGGAGTTCCTACAGTAACCTTAGACTTTGTTGTCGACAAGTCTGAACAGACATTGAAGGAAATCTTTGACTATATGGCTGCTTCCGGCAGGAATTGCTATCTGGCTATTGATGAGTTTCAGCAGATCACTTCTTATCCTGAAGAAGGTACAGAGGCTTTGCTTCGCTCTTATATCCAGTTTATCCCGAATGTCCGTTTCATCTTTGCAGGTAGCAGTCAGCATTTGATGCAGGAAATGTTTGTTTCCGCCAAGCGTCCTTTCTATCAGAGTACGCAATTGATGGTGCTGCGTGAGATTGATGAAGAATCTTATTATCGGTTTGCAAGGAACTTTTTTGAGTTGCGGGGGCAAGAGTTGGACAAATCTGTATTTCATTGGATATATACCCGTTTTGAGGGACATACCTGGTATATGCAGGCAATGTTGAATCGGTTGTATGAGCGAAATGAACCGGTTGTAGATATCACTCAGGCAGAGCAAGTGCTGATGGGGCTTCTTGAAGAAAATACACCTGTCTATCAGAACCTGATTATTATGTTGACGGACAATCAGTTGGCATTGATGAAAGCCATTGCGCATGAAGGGAAAGTGACGGCACCCAATAGTGGAGAGTTCATTTTGGGGCATGGGCTGAAAACTCCGAGCAGTGTCAATGCCGCTTTGAAGTCGTTGGTAGAGAAAGAACTTGTCTATAAATCGACCGGTGGATATATGGTTTATGACCGTTTTATGGGAATATGGCTATTGCGGAACTGATAGATTGGCTTTAATATTTGCGATCTACATGATACTCTATCCTGTAGATGTGATCGAAATGCTCTGTCCATTCATTCGGAGCAATGCCAATCTGTAGACCATAGAAGAGAGTACCCTTTTCCCGGTGTACGCTCATTTGTTTTAATAGCTCAGGTTTGCATTTGGGGATGCGGTAATCGCTGATAAGTAAGACATCAGCATTCATATAGCGGTTCTCGTCGAGCATTCTGAAAGTGTCTTTCAGCATTTGGGTGGCATCCGTATCACCGGTGAAGGGGTGGCTGAAGAATTCCATCAGTTTCAGCCGGTCGCGGCGTATGTCAATGGTTTTGGTGGATACGGAGAATGTGATGAGGAAACATTCCCTGTTTTGAAGTTCAGCTATTTCAATCAGTTTTATCAGCAAGGAATTGGCCATTCGCTCCGGTTTCCCCGTCATGCTGCCCGACGTGTCGAGGCATACGATCATAGGCCCTTTCAGAACTGCCGGTTTTGCTTCCAGACGTCTGGAAGGCTGCATGATTTCCGATTTATAACGGAAGGTTTGTAGCTTCTGCGTGAAGTATTTCAGCATGAAGACATCTTGCAGTTCGCTGTCTGCATAATATAGCAATTCCGAAGGAAGCAGGGCGTTCAGGTCGTTACCGATGGTGACACCCAGAATATCGCTCTTTTGGGAATGAGCCAGTTTGTAGACACTGCCTTCCGTTACATATACCTGTTTGCTGCCTTCATCGTCGGCTATTCTTCCCATACGGTTGGCTACCTTCAGCAGTTCGGGGTATTCCTTTTGCAGTTTTACAATCTTCCGGATATTCTCAAAATCGATGGTATTCCACAATCCGTTCATCATGCTCCATGCCTGATAGAATTCCTCCTTGTCCACTTGGTGCTCTTCCAGGTATTCCGGTATCTTGTTCAGGCTGGTTTTCAGTTTCTTTTCCAGAAAGTCTTTCTTGGCATCCAGATTTTTCTCTTTCTGTTCCTTCTGCTTCTGTTGAAAAGAATCTTCCCAGTCTTTCAGCATCTTCTCCCAAACGGTGGAATCATGTTGCTTGTCTTTGTCCCCGAACATATGTTCGTAGAATGGTTCATCGAAGGCATTCTCTTTATAGTCATCTTTGATTTTTCTCAGTAGGGCCTGCCATCCATCCCGTTTTTCTTTAATCCAGTTCAGGGCACTTTCCATTTCTCCAAGTTCGGATTGTGCTCTTTGCATCTGAAATTTCTCTTGTTCCAGAAACTGCCAGACAAATTGCGTGGTGATATCGTAGAATATGCGTGCACGGACCTCATCGCCCAGCACCAGAACCCTGATGGACGGATCGTTCATGATGGCCAGCAGATAGAGAAGCAGGGGATCTTCCGTTTCACCGTATAGCGTCTTGGCACATTCTCCCGTTTGTACGAACTTCTCGACTACCTTTACATAGAACTGGATATCATACTTCCTTTTGCTCAGCCCTGCCATATTGCCGCAAGTTGAATTGTAACTTTTCCTCTTCGATTTCTACGTTCCGCAGTTTTTTCAACACTTCGTCCGAGTAACGGGTGATTAACTCTTTGTCAGCGGGGCTGACGAACAGATTGTCCGTGCATAAGGAGTTGGTAAGGGTGAGAAGATGCTGAAAGAGCCGGTTCAGTTCATCCCGGTAATTGCGGGAGGTGATCTGGGGCAGTTTGTCGAACAGGCTTTGGGAAGTTTGTTCGGACTGGTGAGATGCTTTAGTCATTTTTTCTCCTTTATTATTTTGCGTCATCGGATATCGCACACCATCTATTAACAGGTATTCTGTTCCCTCTCTGTACAGGTTCACCCGTTGCTGAACTGCGCCTGAGGGTGCTCCACCCGGATAACAACGGATAATTGAGCGTCCCGGATTCAACGGATCGGGATAGATGACGGCTTGTCTCGGAGCATTCTCTCTCTTCTGCTCTTTCAGTGCCAGATAGTCTACGGCGAAGATATAGGTATGACCTGTGTCATGTTCTGCTACATGATAGTAGAAGTAATCCGTAATTTCAAGGTCATTCTTGGGCGAGCAATTGTTTTTAAAATCTTCCAGCGCCTGGCGCACCCGGCTGATTCGTATATCACTCTTAATCGCTTCGGTGATTTCTTCCATTTTTTCAAGGCAGGAAGTGAACAGTTCACGGAGAACTAATTGATGAATGGGCTCGCACTCGTCTATCTCGTTCCATAGGCAATGGTATAGAGGCGACAAATCTGCCGAATTCACGGCTGTGCGTCCGTTGATGAAGGCTGAGGCTTTCAATAGTTGCACGATGTTCTTCCAGCGTCGGTCACTTATGTATACGTTTCGAATTGTGTCTTCATCATCCAGCGGAAGACGTTTCAATTGATGGCGGATATTTGTAATATAATGTAGTATTTCGGTAGATAGTGAAACCTGGTTTATCTTTCTGCGCCAGTCTGCATATTCTTCTTCACTGATTTGCAGATCTGCAGGTATGCTTATTTCCTTATCATTATCATCGAGCAGCATGTTGTAGAAGGTCGCTTCATCTTTCACACAGGTGCAGATGATGCGTAACAGAAATCGGTCCCACAATGCTTCGAGTCCTTCGCCGTGCGCGGGCAACTCGTTACTGGCGGCAATCAGAAGTTTAAGCGGTAGTTTGATTTCTCTGTCTCCGTTCCGGTAAATTTTCTCATTGATGGCGGTGAGTAATGAATTCTGTATGGCAGGCCCTGCTTTCCATATCTCATCCAGGAATACTACACTTGCCGTAGGGAGATATCCTTCAATGGCACGTTCGTATTTATCGAATTCCTTGAGCCGGTTGATACTGATAGGGCCGAATATCTCGTCGGGAGTAGAAAAACGTGACATCAGATATTCGAAAGCCTTTGCTCCCTTGAAGGCAGCCTTCAGTCTGCGTGCCACCATGGATTTGGCAACCCCCGGAGGACCCAGCAAAAGAACACTTTCGCCTGCCAGTGCAGCCAATAATGACAAGCCTAATTCCGTATCCTTCTCATAAACCCCTTGGTTGATGGCGGTTAATAGTTGTTGTATTCTGTTTCTGATGTCCATAATTCTGTTTCGTTATGTCTCCATTTTTAGAATGAGGCTTCAAATATATGAAATCTTTATACGGAATACTGACAATTATTTTGAATTGTTGCAATATCTCTTGTTCTGCCATCCAAAAAGACTGCTTACTTGAAAACCCCTTTCCCGATTACACTTCCATTTTTCTTTTCTTTTCCGATTGCAGGATTGCATAAAAGACGTATATTTGTCACATTGTATCCTGAACTTAAAGTGAACAGACTATGATAACAAACCAATTGCTTCGTCCTGCCAGTATTGTAGTGGTGGGAGCATCCAATAATGTGCACAAGCCGGGAGGCGCTATCCTGCGTAACCTTATTAATGGTGGTTATACCGGTGAACTTCGTGCCGTGAATCCGAAAGAGACAGAAGTACAAGGTGTAACAGCTTATGTTGATGTGAAGGACATTCCCGATACGGAACTTGCGATACTCGCTATTCCCGCACAGATGTGTCCTGATGCCGTGGAAGTGCTTGCAGCTGAGAAGCAGGTACGGGCGTTTATCATTCTCTCCGCCGGATTCGGTGAAGAGACACATGAGGGCGCTCTGCTGGAAGACCGTATTCTGGAAACGGTAAATAAGTACGGTGCTTCCCTGATAGGGCCGAACTGCATCGGACTGATGAATACCTGGCATCATAGTGTGTTCAGTCAACCCATTCCGCAATTGCATCCTCAAGGAGTCGATTTGATATCCAGCTCCGGTGCGACTGCCGTTTTCATTTTGGAAAGTGCCGTAACAAAAGGTTTGCAGTTCAATTCTGTCTGGTCTGTGGGGAATGCCAAGCAGATAGGTGTGGAAGATGTGCTGCAATATATGGACGAGAATTTCCAGGCAGATAAAGATTCTAAAATAAAACTGCTCTATATTGAAAGTATCGGTGACCCGGACCGTCTGTTGTTCCATGCATCCTCTCTGATAAAGAAAGGCTGTAAGATTGCTGCCATCAAGGCAGGTAGCAGTGAAAGTGGTAGTCGTGCGGCATCTTCGCATACAGGTGCCATTGCCAGTTCGGACTCGGCAGTGGAAGCTTTGTTCCGTAAGGCAGGTATTGTACGTTGTTATTCGCGCGAGGAACTGACGACGGTAGGTTGTATTTTCACCCTGCCGGAACTAAAAGGAAAGAATTTTGCCATCATTACCCATGCCGGAGGTCCGGGCGTTATGCTGACTGATGCGCTGAGTAAAGGCGGACTGAATGTGCCCAAGCTGGAAGGCCCGGTTGTGGACGAATTGAAAAGTAAACTCTTCCCCGGTGCAGCTGTAGGAAATCCGATTGATATCCTGGCTACGGGAACTCCCGACCATTTGCGTCTTTGCCTGGAATATTGTGAAGAGAAATTTGATAATATTGATGCTGTTCTGGCTATCTTCGGGACACCGGGACTGGTTACCATGTTCGAGATGTATGACGTGTTGCACGAGAAGATGCAGACATGCAGTAAACCGATCTTTCCCATTCTTCCCTCCATCAATACTGCCGGAGCGGAAGTTGCCGCTTTCCTTGCTAAAGGCCATGTGAATTTTGCTGACGAAGTGACATTGGGTACCGCATTGTCTCGCATTATGAATGCTTCCCGGCCTGCCGCCAATGAGATCGAACTCTTTGGTGTGGATGTGCCGCGTATTCGTCGTATTATAGACTCTATCCCCGAAGATGGATATATTCAGCCCCATTATGTACAGGCATTGCTGCATGCTGCCGGCATTCCCATAGTTGAGGAATTTGTGTCGGCCAATAAAGACGAGGTGCTGGCTTTTGTTCGTCGCACGGGTTTCCCTGTAGTGGCAAAGGTAGTGGGACCTGTTCATAAATCCGACGTAGGCGGTGTGGTGCTTAACATCAAGGGAGAAGAGCATCTGGCGTTTGAATTTGAACGTATGATGCAGATTCCCGAAGTGACAGGTATCCTGATACAACCGATGCTGACGGGTACGGAACTTTTCGTAGGCGCCAAGTATGAAGAGAAATTCGGGCATGTAGTGCTGTGTGGTTTGGGTGGTATTTTTGTGGAAGTGCTTAAGGACGTTTCTTCCGGTCTGGCACCGCTTTCGTATGAAGAGGCTTACTCCATGATTCATTCCCTTCGTGCTTACAAAATTATCAAGGGAACACGCGGACAAAAGGGGGTGAATGAAGATAAATTCGCCGAGATTATCGTACGCCTTTCTACTTTGTTGCGTTTTGCAACGGAGATCAAGGAAATGGATATCAACCCACTACTGGCAACGGAAAAATATGTGATTGCAGTAGACGCGCGTATCCGAATCGAAAAGAAATGAAACAACGTATTTTCCTTTTTCTCATCTGTCTGATACATGTTTTGGCGCTTTTTCCGAAAAGTGCGGATCGTTTTTTCAGCCAGTACAACTTTAAGTTTATCACTGAAAATGCAGGGCTGCCTTATAGCTTTGTAAGTGATATCTTTAAAGATTCCGGAGGGTACGTCTGGGTTGCCACACATTATGGTATAGGCAGATATGATGGTTATCAGTTCCTGAATTATGGTACACAAACGGAACCGATACGCTTAAAGAATGACTTTGTCCATAAGATTTGTGAAGATAACTTCCGGCGATTGTGGATTGCATCCGAAGGTGGGATAGATATCCTCGACCTGGATACTTATGCTTTGGTAAAACTCCCTGTTCCACCGGATAGTCCGCTGCAAAAGTTATTGAATGAAAACGTTAGTACCATTTATAAAGACAGACAGGGAGATTTATGGATTTCCGGCAATAAAGAACTGTGGTGTATTGATTTGGACGATCAGGGAGATATAAAGACCTGGTATCGTCTGAAGAGCGAATGCGAATCTCCCGTACATGCCATTCTTGATATAGGCTGGACAGTTTGTGCAGGTATTGACAACCAGGTATATCGTGTTGAGAAGCAACCGGATCATCTCTTAAAGGCAGATATCTTGTCCGATAGTTTGGTTTCTTTCAGTGAAGATTGGCGGATTTCCTGTATGCAGGCGGATGGGGATACTTTGTGGATTGGCTCTAACCGTGGTCTATTCAGATATAATCATGCCGAACGAAGTCTGAAGAGGTATCGCTACTCCACTCATCGTCCCGGAATGTTGAGCCAAGCCTATATAACGGATATCAAACAGACGGAACGGGGATACCTGATCGTATCTACCCTGAATGGACTGAATGTGTATAACAAAGATACGGATACTTTTTCATTCATCCGTCAGACCAGTGACCGGGGTGGAGTAACCATTAACTGTAATGCCATCAACTGCCTGTTCACCGATGGAGAGACCATCTGGCTGGTTACTGAAACCGGAGGCATTAACCTGCTTTCCCCGAAGCGTTTGCAAACAGAATTATGGACATGCGGCACTTCTGTCACAGAAACAGATACTCCTACACCTGTTAATGCTGTAGGTGAAGATAAAGACGGCAATCTTTGGATTGGATTAGTAGAACGTGGACTGATGAAATGGAATCAGGAGGAAAAGATTTGTGCCCATCATCTTTTTTCTCCTAACGATATTACTTCCATCAGTAATAACACTATTACCGGACTGCTGATTGACTCCGATAATCGTTTGTGGGCATATACCTGGGGTGTGGGCATTAACGAACTGAACCTGAATATTTCCAATAACCGTACCTTTAAGCGTTATACCCGTGAGAATATTCCCGAATTGGAAGGTGACTTTATTAATAGTGCCTGTGAAGATGTGATCAATCACGGAATATGGTTCGGCTCTACACGTGGAGTGCATTTCTACGATAAGCGGAAAGATACTTTCATCCGTGTATTATTCGATCAGTCGGATAATGAGTTCGAAGCGGTTCACGCCCTGTTGATTGATAGAAATAAACGTTTGTGGGTGGGAACCACGCAAGGTGTCTTCATTGTAGACCTTGCTTCTTTTGCTAAGTCGAACAAGCGCTTTGATTATAAATATCTTCGGTATAAACTGGATAATCCACAGTCAACACAACTGGAAAAGATTAATAGCATTTTGGAAGACAAGAATGGTACTATCTGGCTGGGTGGCAATGGAAGCGGACTGTATCAGTTGACGAGTGACAAGAATAATCACTTTGTCTTTAAAAACTATACCACACGTCACGGGTTGCCTAATAATACAATTATCGGTATGGCTGAAGACGGGAAGGGAAACTTGTGGTTGACTACGAATGATGGAGTGTCCCGTCTGAATATCCAGTCGATGACATTCAGTAACTACACGCAGGATGATGGCCTGCCTGCTACTCAGTTCTACTGGAATGGCATCCATTATTCGTCAAAGCACGACTTTATCTATATGGCTACTATAGACGGACTGGTCATTATTTATTCTGATAATGAAACTTCGCCGTCTGCGGATTCGCATGTGAAACTCTCTTCACTGGCAATTGGAGGAAATATTATCTATCCTTCCAGTGGTGATTATCTGCAAAAGGATATCACCCTTGCCTCCGGTATTTTCCTGCATGAAAGGGAGAATCGTTTCTCCGTAGGATTTACCACACAGAATTATGGAAACAGCAGCCGTATTCGCTTTGCCTATCGTCTGGAGGGATACGAGGAAGAGTGGAATGAAACTCAACCGGGTGATTGTATGGCAAGATATGCAGCTGTCCCGCCGGGGAACTACACCCTGCAAGTGCGTGCGACGGATGAGTTGGGGCGTTGGTCGGATGAAATAACCGACATAGAAGTGGGGATCACTCCTTATTTTTATAAATCCATTGGATTCTATCTGCTTCTTGTCGTAGTTATTTGCCTTGCTATTTATTTATTCTATAAGCGGAAGATGCGGAGTTATCGTGAACAGAAAGCGCGATTGGAAAAAGAAGTGGAACTGCGCACGCAGGAACTGGCTGTCCAGAACAAACAGTTGGAAACCATGGCTCAACACGTAAAAGAGATTACGGAAGAGAAGATTGCTTTCTTTACGAACATCACTCATGAATTCCGTACTCCGGTTACACTGATTCATGGCCCCATTGAACATGCTTTAAAGGAGACGCAGGATGAGGCTGTAAAGGCACAGTTGCAGATAGCCGAGCGAAATTCACGGTATTTGCTTTCTCTAGTCAATGAACTGATGGACTTCCGGAAACTGGACATAGACAAGGTGGTGCTGGATAAGCGTTCCTCGCATTTTATCGAGTTTTTGTCTGAGTTGCTGATACCTTTCAGAGTCTTTGCCAAGGAAAGGCATATCGACATATGTACTTATTTCCGTTTGGAGAATCCCTTTCTGATGATCGATACAGGATATATGCGCAAGGTGTTGGTGAATCTGGTTTCGAATGCTATTAAGTTTACACCGGATAGCGGTCGTATTGACATATTTGTGGCATCTGTTAAAGGAAAGAACGGGGAGAAACTATTTTATATGAATGTATGCGATACGGGACATGGCCTTGTGGTAGAAGATCTGGAAAAGATTTTCGACCGCTTTTACCAGTCTAAGAAGAGTACCAAATATCCGGTTTACGGGCAGAGCGGTACAGGCATCGGTCTTTTCCTGTGCAAGCGGATTGTATATTTGCATGGCGGAGAAATCTTTGCCCGCAATAATCACAGGCAGGGGGCTTCATTCCGTATGTTGATGCCGCTGATTCCCGGAGAACGGGTAGAGACGAATGGGGAGTGGGTACAGCCTGATAGTGTATATCTACCGGATACTTTGCAACCGGAGGATACCCAGAAGAAAGAGACTATCCTGATTGTGGAAGATAATAAAGATATGCGTTCGTATATCCGCACACTGCTTGTGGGGGATTATCGTTTGTTTGAGGCAGGTGACGGGCAGGAGGCCCTTGAAATCGTTCAGAAACATACCGTCGACTTAATAGTCAGTGATTTGATGATGCCTGTGATGGATGGTATGGAGTTGTCCCGCCGTATCAAGGAGAATCTGGCGACTTCGCACATTCCTTTCCTAATGCTTACGGCGCTTCGCTCGGACGTACAAGAGAAAAGAAGCTTTGAAATAGGTGTGGACGAGTATCTTTGCAAACCTTTTGATGAAGAAGTGCTCCGGCTTCGTATCCGTAATATACTGAGTCTGCGAAGGAAATATAAGAAGATGTTCTCATCCAGCAGTAATGTGGAAGAACTGCATGTAAAGGAAGAATCGAGAGACAAGACATTCATTACGAATGCGGTCAACCTGATGAAGGAACACTATGCCGATGCAGAATATAACCTGGAACGCTTTGTACGCGACATGGGCTACAGCAAGACATTGGTCAACAAGAAAATGCAGGACCTGACGGGACAGCCCATCGGACAGTTTATGAAGAACTACCGTCTGAACGTGGCGCAACGGATGATACAGGAAGGATCGGGAGATGTGAATGTTTCCGAAATAGCCTATGCTGTAGGATTCAACGATCCTAAATATTTTACGAAGTGTTTCAAAGAGTTCTTCGGATATTTGCCGAGCTCGAAGCTGGGGAAGAAGGGGTAAAGTGACGAGCTCGTCACTATTTGTCTCATTCTTTACTATATTCGTCCCAAACTTTTCTATTTTCTCCTTACATAAAAAAATAAACGCCTACTTTTGCACATCACCCAGAAGAATGAATACCATGAAAACCAAACTCTGTTTACTCATTTTGTTAATAGTAGGCTTATCCGTTCAGTTATCAGCCAACCCTATAAACGGTTTGCTCGAAAGAATTGATAAGGGAGCATCGAAGAAATTTGTTATCGAATTCAAGAAAGGTGCGGATGATTTTTTCGAACTGGACCAGAAAGGAACTAAAGTCGTAGTCCGGGGTAATAACTATGTGAATATAGCGACGGGTATCAACTGGTATCTGAAATATTATGCCGGTATCCAACTGTCATGGAATGGTATGCAGGCGAAATTGCCGCAGGTACTTCCTCCTGTCCCCCGAAAAGAGCGTCACGAAACATCCCTCTCACTCCGTTACGATTTCAACTATTGTACCTATTCCTACACCATGGCCTTTTGGGATTGGGAACGCTGGGAGAAAGAAATAGACTGGATGGCTCTACATGGTATCAATCTCCCTTTGGCAGCCGTAGGCCAGGAATGTATCTGGTTCAATATGCTTCAAAAACTGGGATATTCTAAAGATGAAATTAACCGATTCATTGCCGGCCCTGCTTTTCTTGCCTGGTGGGCAATGAATAATCTGGAAGGATGGGGCGGACCTAATCCGGATTCCTGGTATGTACAGCAGGAAGCTTTGCAGAAGAAAATTTTGAAGCGTATGCGCGAATATGGCATTAAACCTGTATTTCCGGGATATTCAGGTATGGTTCCCCACGATGCTGATGAGAAGTTGGGACTGAACCTGACCAAGTCTGATTTATGGAACGGCTTTACCCGTCCTGCTTTCCTGCAACCTACCGATGTCCGCTTTGCCGAGATTGCCGATTTATATTATCAGGAACAGGAGAAGCTTTTCGGCAAGGTCGATTATTATTCTATGGACCCTTTTCATGAAGCTGAGAATGCCGCTTCAGTAGATTTCGATGCGGCCGGGAAAGCTATTATGGCGGCTATGAAAAAAGTGAATCCGAAAGCCACCTGGGTAGTGCAGGGCTGGACAGAGAATCCTCGTCCCGAGATGATAAAGAATATGCAGAATGGAGATCTGCTGATACTGGACCTGTTCAGTGAATGTCGTCCTATGTGGGGAATCCCTTCCATCTGGAAGCGTGACAAGGGGTATGAACAGCACAATTGGCTGTTCTGTATGTTGCTCAATTTCGGTGGCAATGTGGGACTTCACGGTCGTATGGACCAGTTACTCGATAATTTCTACCTGACTAAGAATAATCCGTTAGCTGTTCACCTGAAAGGAATAGGTCTGACCATGGAAGGTGCAGAGAATAACCCCATGATGTTTGAACTGATGTGCGAACTTCCCTGGCGACCGGAGAAATTCACGAAAGAAGAATGGCTGAAAGATTATCTCTTTGCCCGTTATGGTGTAAGAGACGAGAAGATAGAAAAAGCATGGACTTTGCTTGCCAATACCATTTATAACTGTCCTTTCGGAAATAACCAACAAGGGCCTCATGAGTCTATTTTCTGCGGACGTCCTTCGCTGAATAACTTCCAGGCATCGAGCTGGTCGAAGATGAAGAACTATTATGATCCTACCGTTACGGAAGAAGCAGCACGGCTGATGGTGGAAGTAGCCGATAAATATCGTGGTAATAATAACTTTGAATATGACCTGGTAGACATCGTACGACAGTCTCTTTCCGATAAAGGACGTATTGTTTATAACCGGACCATTGCTGACTTCAAAAGCTTTGATAAACGCAGTTTTGCCCGTGACTCCCGGAAATTCCTGGATATATTGCTGTTGCAGGATAAATTGCTGGGTACACGTAGTGAATTCCGTGTAGGCCGTTGGATAGAGCAGGCACGCAATTTGGGGACTACTCCCGAAGAAAAAGACCTGTACGAGTGGAATGCCCGCGTGCAGATAACCACTTGGGGCAATCGTGTTTGCGCTGATGACGGTGGTCTGCGCGACTATGCCCATAAGGAATGGAACGGTATTCTGCGCGATTTCTATTATAAACGTTGGGCAGCCTACTGGCAAACTCTTCAGGACCAACTGGATGGTAAACCCGAAGTTAAGCTGGATTATTATGCGATGGAAGAACCCTGGACACTGGCAAAGAATCCGTATAGTTCGGTTCCTGAAGGAAGCTGTGTGGATGTGGCGAAAGAAGTGTTTGAGAAGGCAATGAGATAGTATAACTGAGATACAACCAACTGTGCATATTGATATTTAGAAAGTATATGGAAAACTCTCACCCCCCAATTTCCACTTCCCCGCAGAAGAAGCGACTTTTGTCTCTTGACGTGCTGCGCGGAATTACTGTCGTCGGTATGATTCTCGTCAATAATTCCGGTGGGAAGTTATCTTATGATTCTTTACAACATTCTGCATGGAATGGGCTGACTCTTTGTGATCTGGTCTTTCCGTTCTTTTTGTTCATCATGGGAGTTTCCACTTATATTGCTTTGGGCAAGTTCCATTTTCAAGCATCTGGTTCAGTGGTCCGTAAGATACTGAAACGTACTCTTGTCATTTTATGCATCGGCTGGGCTATTCACTGGTTTCACTTTATTTGTGATGGAGATTTCTTCCCTTTTGCCCATCTTCGGCTTACGGGAGTGCTGCCGCGTATAGCCTTGTGCTATTGTGTAGTTTCCTTTGTAGCCTTGTATGTCAATCATAAATATATCGGCTGGATCATTGGTTGCCTTATCGCCGGATATGCCGTTTTGCTTTGTATAGGCAACGGATATGCACCGGATGATACAAACCTTCTGGCTATCATAGACCGGAATGTATTAGGTGCAGACCACCTTTATCATAAAAGCACGATAGATCCGGAAGGACTTACCAGTACCCTTTCTGCTATCGCTCATACCTTGATCGGCTTCTGTTGTGGGAAAATCATTCTGGCTAAGGAAGCTTTGGAACAGAAAACACTGAAATTGTTTGTTGCAGGTTTTATTCTGATGGCATGTGGTTTTGTGCTGACAGAAGCCCTACCGTTGAATAAGCGTATCTGGTCGCCTACATTTGTGTTGGTAACATGTGGATTGGCAGCCATGCTTCAGTCTGTGCTGATTTATTTCATTGATATGAAGGAAAAGAAGAACTGGTGTCGTTTCTTTGAAATATTCGGTGTTAACCCTTTGTTTCTCTACGTACTCAGCGAGGTAGCGGCTATTGTCATTGGTGCCACCGGAAGTAAGCCGGTGATTTACGAAGGGGTACATTTTCTGATAACCGATCCTTATCTGGCATCTGCCGTTTACGCCCTTGCCTTTACACTGCTGATGGGAGCGTGCGGCTATCCATTGTATAAAAAGAAAATCTATATAAAAATATAATAATGATGAGACGAACAATCTATACATGCTATTCTCTGTTACTGGCAACTGTGTTGCTGCCGGGTACTACTTCGTGTACCAGTCGTTGTGGGACTGTTGACGAGTCGCGATTATCCTATATCGATACTCGTGTAGGTACCGCCCCCAGTGCGACCCATACAGCGGGGTTGTTTGGCAGGGATACGGAAGAATACGGGCAAACCCTCCCGGCGGTACTCGAACCCAACGGAATGAACTTCTGGACTGCGCAGACGCGGGACACGGAGGAGAAATGCATAGCACCCTATTATTACGCAGATACTCTGCTGCAAGGCTTTCGTAACTCCCACTGGATTGTGGGCGGATGTACGCAGGACTACGGTTCTATGACGTTGATGCCGCTCTTCGGTAAATTGCGTTGCCAGCCGGAAGCACGTTCCACCCGTTTCTCCCATGAGAAAGAAACGGCAACACCGGCTTATTATACGGTTTCCCTGCCGGATGAGAATATCTATGCCGAAATGACGGGGCGTTCGCGTTCCGCAATTTTCCGTTTCACATACAGCAAAGCGGGAAAAGGTTATCTGGTGGTAAACCCTAACAGTGATGAAGGTCAGGGATATATCTGCATCGACCCCCTTAACAATCAGATTTACGGATATAATCCTGTTCACCGCATTTATCAGGGTTGGGGAAAATCGGCAGGGTATAGCGGATATTTTATCATTCAGTTCCAAAAGAAGCTGACGGATTACGGTGTGTTCAGGGGAGATTCTTTGTCTCCCGGCGTCATTCAGATAGGAGATGCGGCGCAGATAGGTGCCTATGTGGAGTTTGATGTGACCGAAGGTGAAGAGGTATTGGTGAAAGCTGCCTCCTCTTTTACCGACCGGGATGGTGCTTTGAAGAACCTGAAAGCTGAAATTCCTCATTGGGACTTTGGACAGACTTGCACAGAGCTAAGACAGATGTGGGAGAAACATCTCTCTGCTATTGATGTAGAGACCGAACGACTTGCAGACAAGGAAATGTTTTACGGTGCTTTCTATCGTGCTTCTTTTCTGCCGCATACATTCAATGATATAGATGGCCGTTATCCCTCTTTTGCGAATGGTACTCCGATATGCCAACTTCCTGAAGGAGAAACGTATTATGAGGATTATAGTATGTGGGATACCTACCGTGCCCTGCATCCGATGATCAATCTGCTTTTTCCGACAAAGGGGGGAGATATGATGCAATCTTTGGTGCATAAATATGAACAAGGTGGTTGGTTGCCCATCTTTCCTTGTTGGAATAGCTATACTGCCGCTATGATAGGCGATCATTGTATCTCCGCCATCAGCGATGCATACTGTAAGGGGATTCGTAATTTCGATGTGGACAAGGCTTATGAAGGAATGCGTAAGAATGCCTTTGAAACTCCTTCTAACCTTGATGAATATAAAAATGGTATGGGGCGTCGAGCTCTGACCTCTTATCTGGAGTACGGATATATTCCTCTTGAGGACGGTGTACCTGATGCTTTTCATACAAAGGAACAGGTATCACGTACCTTGGAATATGCTTATGATGACTTTGCCCTTGCACAGATGGCAAAAGCTTTGGGTAAGACGGATGATTACCAGGCATTGATACGGCGTGCTGCCAATTATCGCAATGTGATAGATCCCCGTACGGGATATGCCCAGGGGCGCCATGCCGATGGTACTTTTCTGAATGATGCCAATGCTTTTAATTTTGCCCGTTTTATTACTGAAGGTGCCCCCTGTCACTATACCTGGTACGTGCCGCAAGATCCATACGGACTGATGGCAAGTATGGGAGGGAAAGATAAGTATGTAGCTAAGTTGGATTCCATGTTCAGTGAACAACGTTACTGGCATGGAAACGAGCCTTGTCATCAGGTTGCTTATATGTTCAATTATGCAGGTGAACCCTGGAAGACTCAGCGTGCTGTCCGCCACGTTATGGAAACGGAATATCTGAATGAACCGGGTGGACTTTCCGGCAATGACGATGCCGGACAGATGTCGGCCTGGTACATGTTTGCCGCTATGGGATTCTATCCGGTGTGTCCCGGTACTCCGTATTATATACTTGCCAGCCCCTCATTCCCCAGCTTCACGCTGAATCTTGAGAGTGGAAAGAAGTTCACAGTGAAAGCCCGTAACGCATCGCAGAGGAATATCTATATTCAGTCGGCAACGCTGAACGGAAAACCTTATACGCGTAATTACATTACCCATCAGGATATAGTGAACGGTGGTGTGATGAAGTTTGTGATGGGGGATAAACCGAATAAGGAGTGGGGAACGGCAGCGGAAGACTGTCCGCCGACGGTGATTGAGTGATGAGCTACATGCTACGAGCTACAAGTGCCTTCCGGTATGTTAGTATAAAATAATAGTTGATAGCTTATAGGACTATATAGCGCAGCACTCGTAACTCGTAACTTAATTTTAAGAAAGATAACTTATATGAGAGCAAAAGCATTTTTGTTTGTCCTGTGCAGCATCTTGCTGTTAGGGGCATGCGGCACTCCGAAGACCGGAGGGACTATTTATAACATTATGGACTACGGAGCCAAAGGTGATGGTGTCACCGATGACGCCGCGGCCATACAAGCTGCTATCGATCAGTGTTCCAAATCGGGTGGCGGAACGGTACTGGTTCCGGCAGGGCGTACTTTCATGTGCAGCCCTTTCCATCTGGCCTCATTTGTGGAACTGCATCTGGAACCTAATTCCTGTCTGCTTGCCAATCCTGATGAGGCTGCCTATACACTGAGCGCTTTCCGTGATAATCGTGGTGAAGGCATGATGTGGATTTATGGTCAAGATCTGAAAGAGGTATCCATCACCGGAACAGGAGCCATAGATGGAAACGGTGTCTCCTTTATGGGTAAGGAACTGGAAGACTCTTATGAACTGAAACCGGTGACCGACTTTGATCCCCGTCCGCATGTACTGACGCTTATCAATATAGAGAAAACAGTGATCCGTGATGTGACAATCCGCAACAGTGCCTATTGGACGGTTCATCTCATCGGTTGCAACGATGTCTCCATCGATGGCATCTCTATCCTGAATAACTTGAAGATACGCAACGGTGACGGCATCGATGTAGACCATTCCAAGAATGTACGTATAGCCAATTGCCATATCGAATCGGGTGATGACTGCATCTGTCTGAAGAATCGTCGTGAGTTTGAAGAATACGGTTCGTGCGAAGACATAGTTGTAACCAACTGTACTATGGTTTCCCGTTCCTGTGCCATCAAGATAGGTTCGGAAAATATGGATAAGATTAATAATGTACTGTTCAATAACTGTATCATCAAGAACAGTAACCGTGGCATCGGTATTCAGAACCGGGATGAAGGAACGGTTACCAATGTGATTTTCTCTAATATGATTGTGGATTGCATGTTCTTCTCCGATGTCTGGTGGGGAAAGGCGGAACCTATTTACGTGACTTCCTATCCGCGTGCCGTAGGCAATCATAAAGATGCCGGCTGGCGTTTCCCGAAGGGAGCTACCGAAGGACGTTGCGGAGAGGTGAGCCGTATTTACTTCACAAATATCAAATGCACCAGCGAGAACGGCATCTTTGTAGGTGGGGATACACAAGACAAAGTGAATCATATCTACTTTGAAGACGTAGATCTGCTATTGCAAAAGCGTACGGCTTATGAGGGTGGTATCTATGATAAACGTCCGTGTGTGGGCGAAGGGTTTATCCATGATAAGACGTATGGTTTTTATATCGATACGGCATCTGATATTCTGATAGATGATTGCACCGTTACTTGGGGAGATATCCGTCCCGATCAGGCAGCAGAAGGCATTGGGCAGAGGGATGTTCGTAATCTGAAAATAAAGAAATAAAAGTGATAAGCTACAAGCTACTGATTCATATTAATAACTTAAATTCGTCACGAAGATGAGACAAAGCATAATTTTTATCTTGTATTTGCTGTGTACTTTCACAGCTCGTTCCCAGTCTGCATTAACTCCGGAGCAGACAGGAAGTATTTATTATGCTTATCCTGTTCCTTCATCCACCTATACTCCTGCCCCTACTGGTTATGAGCCTTTCTACATCAGTCACTACGGTCGTCACGGTTCCCGCTGGATGACGGCGGATGAGCGTTATACGGAAGTTATCTGCGTCTTTGATTCCCTTTATCAATGTTCCGAACTGACTCCCCTTGGCGTGGATGTTCGCGAACGTCTGCATAAGGTTTGGGAAGATGCCCGTGGATGTAGTGGAAGTATCACCCCACTTGGCGAGCGCCAGCACCGTGAGATAGCCGAACGGATGTATCATAACTTTCCGCAAGTATTTCGGGGGGACGCTTTCATTGACGCCCGCTCATCCACTTCCCTGCGTTGTGCCATGAGTATGAGTTATTTCACCGAACGCCTGAAAGAACTGAATCCTGGCCTGCAAGTAAACCGTAGAGCTTACCATCGGTATATGGATTATATCGCCTATACATCCCCCGAAGGTGAGAAATTTGCTTCTGAGAAGGCTCCGTGGAGGCGTAGCTTCAGAGAGTTTGAAAAAAAGAACGTCCGTCCCGAACGTCTGATGGCCTCCCTGTTTGTGAAGCCTGAAGCGATAACGGATCAAGACGCCATGATGCGCAGCCTTTATTGGATTGCCGCTGATATGCAGAATGTTGAGTTGGATTTGTCTTTCTATGATATCTTTGAATATGAGGAATTAGTAGGAGTCTGGAAAACAGTGAATGCCCGCATGTATGTTTGCAATGCTGCTGCTCCGCTCAATGGCGGCCTGATGCCTCGTTGTGCCGTACCTTTGCTGCGTAATATCCTGGAAAGTGCGGATGCCGCCATAGAGAAAGGAACCCCTGCGGCCGATCTCCGTTTCGGACATGATACTCATCTCATTCGTCTGCTTGCTTTGATGCAGATAGAAGGATGTAGTAATCAGGAGGTGGATATGGAGAAGTTTCATCTTGCCTGGCAAGATTACCGGGTTTCTCCTATGGGAGCTAATCTTCAACTGATTTTCTATCGCGATAAGAAGAATGATATACTGGTGAAATTCCTGTTGAACGAGTGTGAAGTGACACTGCCGTTGAAGAGCAAAATGGTTCCTTATTATTCATGGAAAGAGGTTGAAACTTTCCTGGCGGAGATAATAGGAAAAGAATAGCCGTAAAGTAAGAATATATAAAGGATTACCACCCAATCTCGGCGTTTATAGAGCAATCAACTCCTGTTTTGACTAAAAGTTGTATTTTTTATCCTAATATAAATACAAGTTGCGCAAAAAATACATATCTTTGTATCAGAGAATATGCTTTTACTTTAAAGTAACAGGCAATAAAAGAATCGTTTAACATAAAAAACAGGAAGCGTATGAATAGAATTCTTAAGTTGGGACTTTTAAGTGTCATTGTAGGCGCCTTGTATTCTTGTAGTTCCGATAGTCTATACGATCCGGACAAAGCAGGAGATATAAAGCTTGCTCAGTATGAAGCAGCTTTTGTAGGAAAGTATGGAGCAATTGCTTCTAATCAGAATTGGGGATTTGGAGGGACAACAACACGTAGTTCCAATCCTAATAGCAATCAATGGAAGGACTTCGTGGAAGTTCCCTCAAGTGATGATCTTACTTCTGAGAAAATAAATAAAATTGTAGAGCTTTTCAAAGATCCTTCAAAGGCCACTGTTATAGAGAGTGTGAATTGGTCGGATTTCTTTGTTCAGCATGTCTACTATGGAAATAAGGACAATATGAATCAATTGGCTGTACATAAGGAGAAGAATGGGACTCCGGATGAAGTTTACAATTTCAATAAATCAGCCGGAAGTATCATGTTTATGTATGACAGCGGTACAAGTTCATTCAGCTATAAGGGCGAAGGAGGCACCAGATATGATGAACATATAATAATATTCTATGAAGGAGATTATTATGTTGGACTTGATTTTGAGTGCTATATGAATCAAAACACTCCACCGGATGGAGATTATAGCGATTGGATCGTACGAATTGTTCCGGCTAAATATATAAAAGCCCAAAGAATCATGGCGGAAGACCTTACAATATCTGGTGGAGATTTCGATTTCAATGATGTTGTATTTGATGCCGTAACCGTGAATGGTGCAACTGTGGTGACCTTACAGGCAGCCGGTGGTACAATGCCTTTGTATATTGAAGACAATGAAGTACACGAACTGTTTGGTGTTTCTCAATCCACAATGGTGAATACTTATGACAAGCAGGCAAAAGCTCCGGTAATATTCCGACTAAAGAACAGATATAACGATATAAAAGATATACCCGTTCGCGTGAATGATGTGATATTGCCGGCAGAAGTGGGGAAAGCTCCAGGGAAACTGTGCTGCCCGACTACCTGTGAGTGGACTGATGAACGGCAGAACATTGAAATCAAGTATCCGAATTTCCAGGCAGCAGTGGAAAACGGCAATATCAATTGGTGGGAGTAATCAGTAATTCTGCTACTCTTCTTGTGATAGAATAGGAAACGAAATCTAAAGAATATATTTCCCATTCAACCCGGATTCTGATCCGGTTGAATGGGAAATTTGTTTTGATGATAGAGATTCATCAATGGGTCTTTGTTTGTCATAAGTTTTTGGATTTGTGTCAACATCAAATGGCTGAATTCCGTCAAATGCATATACTGGCAAACTATAATTACAGGATTTTTAGTTTCAGTCTTTCAGCCGGTTCTTCTAGTATCTATATATGGGTGCCATTGGATCTATAGATGCGGCACGTTGGATCTATAGATGCGACACGTCCGATCTATAGACCCAACAGGTCCGATATATAGGTGGGTCACGCCTATTGTTGATGAACGACTTAAGAGTTTCGCAAGTGTGCAACGAATGGACTTAATGGAATAATAATAATGATGCTAATATTTTCATTCTGCAAGCATAAAGATATTATTATGTGCATTCCGCTAACATGTGCTTGATGCAAACAGGCTCTTCTGGCTCAATGAATCCTCATTTTCCTTGAAACAGACCATCTGTTTGCCTCGAACTAACCATGTAATTGAGCATAACTAACCATGTAATAAGGTATAACTAATAATGTAATTGCGCACAACTAACTATGTAATTTGCAAAATGGCTACACCTTTTGCCCAAAAGGGTGTAGCTATCCTGCAAAAAGGGTGACACCATCCGGAGGAAAGGGTGTAGCCTTCTCCAAAACCGGTTTATTCTGTTCTATCTGAACACGATCCCCAACCATCCGGCAAGTTTCATTTTGCAGTAATACTGTTAATCATAAAGACTATTTAAAGCGGATCGGAAGATAAAAAGATCATAGTGATTCTTTTTCTCGCAGACAGCAATCATTGTACGTTTTTGCTAAACGCTCTCCTTGCGTTTTTTCACTTCTTCCCCTCCGACAGTGCTGAAAGAAAGCATTCTCGCACGTTAGAATTATCAATTTGTCAATTTGACATATTGACATATCGGTCGCATCACTGAGTGATTCCGGGATGGTTCAGCTCATTCAGCGGAGGTTTCAGCCGTAAAGCTTATAAATGAGGCGATTCGGGAATAGGCTGAAGAACTGAAAGATAAAAATGAAAATAAAAGTATGTCCTGACAAAGTAAGAAAGTAACTTTACTCAAGTTTCGCATGTAACCTTTCAGGCTACTTGCGAAACTCTTGAATAACTTTATAGTCCCGAGTTCATCCGTCCCAAGTTGTTTTTTTAAGTGTTACCTAATAAAACCAGCATAATCTGTACCAAGTTATTTTTTAGTCATTACTAAGTTGGAGAATAATGGATGTAACATAATAATATGCCGAAAGGGGCGTTGTTTCATCTGCATTGTCTGACTAGAGGAGAGGAAGAACAGGTGTTTCATATAGAGAATGGAGTGCAGGTGTTTGTCAGCAATCAGGCGGAGCCGGTGACATTATAATAAGCTATGGATACTTATGATAAAAATCTCAACGCTTGCCTATTGCATCGGAATAAACAACTGACAAGGCAACTGAAAGATTATCAGCAGACATTGGCTCTAACGGATTGTTCTTCTTCTTTAATGTTGGCGATGGGGCAGTTGTTGAGACTTCATCGGCTCCCATCTTATGGTCTTGTGACGAGTGAGGAAGAATGGTGCCACCCCCGATCTGTGTTGAAGGCTAAACAACGTATTAAGATTAAATTGGCTTTATCTGCTACAGATAGTCTGGATATTTATATACAGAACCTTTCACATAGCTGACTGGATGGAGAGGATGACGAATTCTGAAAGCTTGTTGATAGAAGGTGGCATCTTTTGTAACGAAAGATGCCACCTTCTATATGAGAGGATCATGTGATAAATAAAGTTTTTTATAAGGAAGGTAATTCAGGAGTACTTATTTCCCAGTTAATCCCTAACGGGTTGTTGCGCATTCTCCATACTAACGAAAGTTTTGGATTATCCAGTATCCACATTTCGCATCCTTCCACAGCATCTTTCACATGAATGAGTGGATAACCCAAAGCTCTCTCATTGCTATCCAGAACGGAGTATGTTGTCTGATTGTATACAAGTGTATTCTGTTCCTTCAGTTGTTTATAGGCGGAGCGGGAAAGGAAGTAAACCGTTTCCTCCGGAGAGAGCTGTACGTGCTTACCGTCTTCCGGTTGCAGGAAACTGAGCTGTACGGCCTGCTCTATGGACTTAGGTCCCATGGTATAACTTCCCGATTGCCATTTCAGGTTGCGTTCTATTCCCCAATACAGACAGATTGAATCCTGCTTTTCGCGGAAAGACATTTCGTACTTCCGTGTCTGTCCGTGCAGTTTGAATACAAATAGCAGCGTATCGGGTACAATGCTCTGTGCCAACAGGCTTCCGGTGAAGCCCAGGCACAATAAGACGGATAGAATTATATGTTTCTTCATCATTTCTTGTTTTCTTCGTTCAACAATAATTGCTGCCCCCATTCACTTGGTTTCTTTCCCATCTTCAGGATTAGTTCACCACCGGCAATGATGTCTTTATGCCGTATAGCTGAGTAAGGGTAAGCCGCTCCGTTCAGTGTGACGGATTGTATGTATCTGTTCTTGTCCGAAAGCCCCTGGGTGGAAATCCGGAAAGTCCTTCCGTTATCCAGCCGGAAGATTGTTTCTTCCAATAAAGGAGTGTTGATAAGATAATAATCTTGTCCGGCATTGGGATATAATCCCATCATGTGGAAAGCAAGCCAGGACGACATGGCACCCGAGTCGTCATTTCCCGGTAGTCCGACAGGACCATCGTTGTAGTTCTTGGAGATGATTTCACGGATACGGTCGCTGCTCCGGTAGGGCTTTCCCAACCAATGATAAAGACAGGGGGAGAGGAAAGACGGTTCATTGTTTACATTGAAGAAGCCCTTGTCGAAGAAAATATCCAGACGTGTTTCAAACTTCTCTGCACCGCCGCATTTCTCAATCAGTCCGGGAACATCGTGCGGAATACTCAGAGAATACTCCCACGAAGAAGCTTCATAGAAGAACATGTCCCACCAGGGAGTGTACCAGGGGCCTTCAAAGGTGACGGGGGTATAGGTAAAAGTCGGTTTTTGTATCTTGGATTTTCCGAAAGTGATTTCATCCAGCCAATTGCCCTTTTCATCACGGGGCAGGATAAAGCCTTTGGCACCGGCATGTTCATAATCGTCACGCCAGAGATTCTTCCAATTTCCGGATTGTTTCAGGTAGTGTTGGTAAAGATCCTCTTTTCCCAGACCTTTGGCAACCAGGGCGATGGCATAGTCACAATAAGAATATTCTACGGTGCGGTTTCCGGCGCGGGGGATGCCGTAGGGGATATAGCCGAGTTCCAGATAGGGGATCAGTCCGCCACGCCCTTCCGCTTCATGGCGGTCGCCGGGGCAGACGGTTGCATCTTTCAGCATGGCTTGCAGACCGAGTTCGTAGTCTATTCCTTCCAGACCTTTTACGAAAGCATCGGCTATTACGATTTCAGCATTCGAACCGCCTTGGGTACGACCATTGCTGTTACCGCTACGGGCGTCGGGCATGTAGCCGTCTCGTTTGTAGATGTTGATAAGTGAACGGACGATGTCTGTTTCACGTTTCGGGTCTATCAGGGTGATGAGTGGAGTAGAAGTGCGGTAAGTGTCCCAGATGGCGTAGAAGTCATCGTAATAAGGTTCGTCATCTGCCCAGAGAGGATTTTCTCCACTGCGGTCTACAGGCATAATCATGGTATGATAGAGGCCGGTGTAGAACATACGTTTCTGTGCTTCGGGGGTGCGGGGAGAGATTTCAATTCTTTGGAGTAAATCTTCCCATTGGGCCAGTAACTGTTTGTGTACAGTTTCGAATGACCAGTGAGGAATGTCAGTATGGGCATTCTGACGTGCTTTCAGTGAACTGAGGAAGGAGATACCTACTTTCAGTTGTATAACGTCTTCAGAAGAGTTGAAGCGCAACAGGGCTCCGGTCTTTTGATGTGAGTCGTATTGGAACTTCTCATCTGTGATCTTATCGCTTTTCCAGGTAGCTGTATTTACGAAAGGCTTGTCGGTTTCTGCGTAAAAGTAGACTGTATAGGCACGGCCATTGTTCCATCCGCCGCGAATACGGGTGTAGCCGATGACCTCATGGTCGGAGACGATTTGTATTTCGGAACCTACGAATTGCTGAGCTTCGCGGGCATCGGGTACGGGGCTTTCACCTAAGAAGAATCCGGCATCGATGGCCAGTGATTTCAGGGAGTCTTTGGGGTAGGTGAACCGATAGAACGATGTTTTGGGGGCGGTGGTAATTTCTGTTTGTATGTCGGAAGACTGGAATTGGGTGGAGTAATATCCTAATTTTATTGTTTCGTCCTTGCGATGGTCGATGTGATTGATACGGTCCATTCCGTTGCAGAAAGGCATTACAAGGATATTTCCGTATTTGGGGCCGCCACCTGTTCCGCTAACGTGTACTTGGGAGAAGCCGTCCACCTGTTCGGGCATGGGCAACCAGCCGCTGTTGGGACGTGGGGTACAGTCCGGTGAGGGTTTCACCATTCCGTAGGGGCAGGAAGGACCGATGAAGACACGGCCCAGTCCCTCGGAACCGATACGCGGATCGACGTAATTGGTAAGTCCGGTATCTTGTGCAAAAGCATTTGTTGAGAATAACAATAGGAAGGATAGTGTGATTAGTTTGGTTTTCATTGGTAGAAGTTTTTGTTTGAATGAAAAAGCCAGGCACTGCAACTGACTAATTTGGGTGTATCAGTTGCAATGCGGGGCTTTAGGTTTTAGAAACTCTAAAAGAAAACAATTACTTGTTTTTATATTATAAATGAATCTACTTGAAAAATAGTTTTTATCAGAAATTATTATGCTGAATACACTTCTGAAAGAGAAACATAAAAATGTATACTTTATTATATTCACTATTTTCCATATAGATACAAATCTTCTTCTTCTATTAATATACCATAAGCTGGTTTCCTATAATTAATAACAGCACATCCTTGATTGTAATTGTTATACCAAGCATCATAGTCTTCTACATAGATAGCATCAAAATTATAACTTACTTCAACTATTCTTGATTGATTAACAGTGATTACTTTCCCATGATATGAATATGTAGCTTTTAATGATACAATAGCTAATACTCTTCCGTTTAAATTTATTCCCCAATCATAATAGTAACGATAGATTTCGTTTTTCGATTCGTTTATTGAACCGTTGCATTTAATTGTTTTTGTGGAGTTTGTATCATAAAAACAATTGCTTATATCTTTATAGAGAAGTTTGTCTTTTGTAATATCGGATCCAATATCTTTAATGCCTTTTTTGTATGGAATGCCGTTCAAAGTGTCGCATCTCATTAGCTCAATATCTGAAGTTACGCTAACCCTATATTTTATTATATCTGGATTCATATGTGCGAATCCAGATGTTGAAATTATTTTAGGAACTGTGGTGTTTCCTAAAATTACAATTTCACCTTTTGGTATTTTTGTCTTTCTCTCTATTTTAACAGGGGTAAATCTTTCATAAATAATCCAAGGTTGAGTCCTTACTGTCCACACACCCAAAAAATGCTCTTCCGCATTCGAAGTACGATTACGATTATAAATAAAAGAATTGCATGTGCTGGCTTGACTATTAACCGAAGGATTCATTGCTTTGTAAAGATTGAAAGATAGCGATGGAATACCTGCAGTTGTTTCTGAACTTCCGTTTCCAGTCATGGAAATGGTTCCTGTCATAGTTAATTTAATATCTTCTTTTGTGGTAGTAGAAGAAGAGGAAGAGGTAGTGGTAGTAGTTGTTCTTCCAAAAGCTTTATTGGCTCCTGAAGTGAGAGCTGAAGCATGTCCTCCATTGGGAGCAGATGTGATTAGACTGTCAATTTTTGAGCCTAATTCTGCTTTTTGATTTAACTTCTCAATATACTTTTTGGCATCTTCGCCATCAATAGTAGCCGTACTTGTCGTGGTAGTACTGCTGGATGTATTATTACTTGTGCCAGTTGTAGTACCTACTATTGAGGATTCTTCTTTGCCCCAAAAATCATAAGAAGTAATATTCTTATCATACGCACCAATTACAAAGTCCATGTTGCGATAATCAGTACAATATGGAACTTCAAATTCGAAGCCATTCCATCCTGTAACTAATCCTTTCGTTGGATCTCCAGATAGATTTGAATATAAGACGATATTATGGTCACATTTTGCAGTATCTGTTTTGGCTATATAGTCTGTCAAGTTGAAAAGTTTCGCTTTTTCTCCATTAGAAGTTCGTACAAACCATTGAGTCCCTTGGCTGTTTCTATCTCCTTCATAATAATAGAATATCTTTATGAAGCCTGTGAATTGATTATAGAGACACATATAATTTTGTTTTTCATCTAATCCCACTTCTTTAAAGGTGTGAAACAGCATAATCCAACCGTCCTCTGCCTTAATATCTTTACGGAACTTTTCTGATAGTGGAGTAGAACTATCTGTCCATGGGGTAGAGACTCTTTTATTAATAGTGCTCGTTCCTATCGTATTCAAAGTTATTTCTTTAAGATTTTCCC
>ENA-ORPD01000112-ORPD01000112.1-human-gut-metagenome-genome-assembly--contig:-NODE-112-length-76347-cov-29.832984_pt1 | contig 76347 bp, 86 predicted proteins | sample MGYA00242143_ERZ509076 | MGnify/ENA primary metagenome ERZ509076 (study PRJEB26280, sample SAMEA2338706) | human gut metagenome | biome: human gut; feature: human-associated habitat; material: faeces... | reverse complement strand
GCACCAGTATCATTAACATTGTAAACATCACCTATTGTTACATCCACAGTAGGTATAGTTGGTTTATTACTAAGGTCTGTATAACTACCAGAAGTGGCTACTTTAGCTAGACTTGGTTTGCCAGTTAAGTCATTATATGCACCACTTGTAGCAACTGTAGCAAATTCAGGTTTACTTAATACATTATCCCATTCAACTGAGTCTGCCATACCACCACCAGTTGCACTAAGTACTTCACCATTCATAGTTAAACCTGAACCAACTTTAATACCACCTTTAATTGTGTCTGAAGCTGTAGGTAATGTGTAATTACTTAAACCGGCTAATTTGGTTTTCTCTTGAGATGTAAAATCATTAGAACTAAGCCCAAATCCATCCACCTTATCTACTTTACTTTGGATAGCTGTAGTATTAGCAGCAATAGCAGCAGTATTTTGAGATATTTTTTATTTATTTCAGTAAAATCTACTTCTGGTATATTGACTACTGTCCATTCCCCGTTTTGTCTAGCATATTGTTTACCATCTAATGGAGCTTCTGGAATTACTGGATTATTATCCGAACTTAGGTATGGGATTTTGACCCACTCCCCATTATTTTTTACTTTGATTACCATAATTAGATATTAAATATTTGTCTACCAATAGATTTAGCATTATCTCTACATTCTTGAAATGCTTGCCATTCTTCAAAGCGACTGCGTATTATTTCCCCATTCATAAATTGTTCAACCATATTAGACTTTAATGCTGCTTCTTCATCTGCACTATATTTAGTTCTAATAACTTTACTTACGAAAGATTCATAAGTTGGTTCTTCATTAAACTTTAATTCATAGTAAGCATAACCATGTATATCTTCAGAATTAACTTCTTCAATACCCCATCTAACAGCCCATTCATTCATTCCTAGGTATTCTATTACTTCAGGTATATGATCACCTTGTACTTTCTTTAATTCCATAACTACTTAATAATTTTTGTCTATAATCTTTAAAATTATAAGATCTCGTAAAGCGATACCATAAATTATGACAGTTTCCATATTTACACCATCCCCAATAAGCTGCTAATGCTGCTAGCCTCTTATTCTTACTTTTATAACTTAATTTATGAATAAACTTCTTTTTGATATCTTTCCTGAGTAAAGTATGATCATGGTAAAATACATAACCAATAAAATCTATACCTCTTGCTTCTACAGGAAATATCTGCCAATTACGTTTTACTTTTAATTTCAAGTTATCAGCTAGATATTTTTCAATCTCTTGTAAGCAATATCTTAAGTAATCTTTATCTGGGTGTAATATAACAATATCATCACGATACCTGTAATAATATTTTATTTTTAATACTTGTTTAATCCACCTATCGAACCAAGTCAAATTCAAATTTGCTGCAAATTGAGATATGTAATTTCCAATTGGTAAACCTTTTGGTGTAGAATAAACTACATGATGTAATAATCTTAATAGTTTCTTATCCTTAAATATCTTTTCAAATTGTGAGTATAACACATCTTGATCTATAGAAGGAAAGAACTTTTTAATATCTAATTTTAAACAATATTTTGTGCCTTCTTTATCAGCTTTTAAATCTCTTTTTAATCTTTTTACTCCATAATGAATACCTCTTCCTTTTAAACAGTTAAAGGTATCTGCAGTAAATCTACTAACAAGGTAAGGTTCTATAACATTCATTATAGCATGATGGACTATTCTGTCTGGATAATACGGTAGCCTATATATTTCTCTTTCTTTGTTACCACAATCGGCGATGATTGTATATACGCAGTATTCCGAAGTACGGTAAGTATCTTCTATTAATGCCTTTTGTAACCGGACCAGATTTTCATATGGGTTCCTGTCAAATTTTTTAACGCCGTATCTTTTAGTTTTACCTAGCCTAGCCTTCTTTTCAGCCCGGACCAGATTTTCATATGATATTATCCTGTTAAATAAATTGCCTATTCTTTTCATAAGCTATTTTGGTGGTAAGACCCGTTCGCCCAATACTACTAGGGTCTCTTCAAAGCACCTGTTATCTTTTACCTAGAGGTAAGGCTGATCTAAGTTCAACAAACATTTTTGAAACTATATGAAAGTATCTGTTAGTTCCAAAATTTCACTGATATTCGTCTATGAATTCGAGGATGCATTATTAGCATTAGCTACGAAGACTCTGCATTGAGAACCATTATCTGAATTACCTGACTGTTTTTTCAAGTATGAAATAATGTGACAGCAGTCTTACTATAAAGTCATCTCATAGTAATTCTTTTAGATCCCGCCCTTGTTATTAATATTTAATTATCTATATTACTCAGGACTATGCCTGCATTTTCTTAAATGTATCTGAATCAACTACAACGATCTTACCGTAAAAGGCTAACCTTGCACCGAGATGCGCCCACGAAAGCGAGGCCGCATGACCAGCATAAGCCACGAAGACCCCGCATCGAGAACCATCAGCCGAAGAACCCGACCGTAGGAAGATTCTATTTTCTGTTGGATTAAACCAACTATAGTCGGAATAGTAAGTAGTTTCAGATCCACCATTTGATGTAGGAAGTACGTCTCCATATTTACCTTGAGCTACAGTTTTAATCCATCCATTATATTCTTCAGTTGCAGCTGGATTAGGTTCATATCCTACAACTCTGATATTAGTAGCACCTGCTGCTTCAAGCTCTGCTACATCCTTATCTGGGAATGAGCCTCCATCATATACAACGTATTTACCTTTTAAAATGTTTATTCCTTGTACAAACTCCCACTTACTGTAATAGCAGTCTTCAAGCCCTAAGAAGTTAGTTGAGTAGTATCCAGTATCATTATTTACAGCTGCTTTCCCATCTCTATTACCTAAAGCCTTTGTTCCACCAGTCCAACCGTAGTCGTGTCTCTTAGTACCTCCTGAACAAGGAATAGCACTATTACTTGTACTAATATTAGTAGTCTTATAGTAAGCACAAAACATTCTAGCTATAGTAGCATGAGACCTATAATCACCAATACCATACATTGAACCATTTACCTTTGCTGCTGCAACGAACTGTGCTATAGTTTTAGATGCTGTTGATATAGAAGACCCAGTACTAGTCAACGCTCCTCCATTTTCATCTGAAATTATTCCTTCAAATGTACCTAATAATAATTCTGGTTCTTCAATATAGTCACTATCAATTTGTTGCTCAGATATGTATGTTCTCCAAATGCCAGGACTTCTTTCTATAGTTTTATGATAATATTTAGGAAAATGTACCATCAAACTCTCCTTTCTAACGGTTTCGTAAGTAGCACCTGTACCATCAGGCCATTTATTACTATCTGTTTCATTTAAATAACTAATCAATGCAGCATCATCTCCATATGGTTTAGCAATACATCTCTTAAACTTACTTCTTAATGATTCAATTACATTTCTATTACCACCTGTCAAACATGTTGTAGATGAAGCATTTTCATTGTTTTCGTACCAATATGTTAGAGTATCTTCTAGATTAGAAGCAGTTAATGCAGCATCAAGTTTAGTCTTATCAGCAGCAGACATTACACCAGCAGTAGTAGTAGTGGCTTTGTTAATAGTAAGTACTTGATTAGAATTATTATCTGTAACAGGATCTTTAATATTCAACGTAATAGCAGCATTATTTGCATCTTGTGTAAAACTACCACTAGTCACATAACTATTAAGATTGTTTACTTTATTCTTATCAGCATTACTGTAGTCATTAGTAGATAAATCTTTTCCCTCTACTTGATGAACGAATCTTGCATCAGCTTGGGATTTATTATAGTAATTGTTAGCAAGGTCATCTGCTACTACCTTTATGTTAGCATCAGTTTGATCCTTAGTATAATACCTAGTATCATGAGTATGAGTAGTTACTTCACCTACTAATACAGCTTCAATAGCTGCTTTACTAAGTTCAGCATCTTTACCGGGTTCTCCTTGAGGTCCTTGGAATCTACCCATATTAACCCATTCAATACCATTCCAAAAGTATAGATCTGTACCAACAATATAAGAATCACTAAGTTGCGGATCTACTATATCACCTAGTTCCTCTGGACTGTTAAGTCCACCTTTTAAAATAATACCTGAAGATGGCCAACCGGTATTTACATATACATCATCAACTTCATCCCAAAGATACCAATAGCCGTCGTCCCCTACTTTGGGAGGATTGTCTGCATATTCTTTAGCTCTGTTTGCTTGAGTATTAGCATTATTAGCAGCAGTAGTTGCATTTGTAGTAGCTTGTTGTGCAGCTGTTTTAGCCTCATTTACGGCAGTTATAGCATCAGATGTATTCTTTTCCCTTGCAGCCTCTTGAGTCTCTCTAATCGCCTCATTTGCTTGTCTAGTGGCTTCATTTGATTCCCTTTCCTGTTCTGCTGTATTACGAGCTGTTTCTGCTTCTACACGCTTAGCTTCTTCCTCCTTTCTAGAAGTCTCAGCAGTTACTCTTTCACTTTCAGATGCAACTCTAATTGCTTCATTAGCTATACGTTCTTTTTCCTTAGTGTTACGTTCACTTTCAGAATTTGCCCTTAATTGCTCTGCTGCTGCTCTTGCACCTTCAGCTTCTACACGATCTGACTCTGCATTAACCCTACTAGACTCTGCTTCTTTTCTAGAAGTTTCAGCAGCAATACGAGCATTCTCAGCAGTTACCCTTTTAGACTCTTCTGCTTTCCTGTTATCTTCATTAGAGATACGTGTATTCTCATTGCTTACTCTGGTATTCTCAGCATTAACTCTACCTTGTTCCGCAGTAACACGTAATGCTTCTGCTTTTTTAACAGCTTGTTCAGTAGCTTCTACTTGAGCTTTAGCATCTAAGGCTTCTGCTGCTGCATCTAATGCAGGTTGTTTTAATGACTGAACCCACTCTTCTTCAGTACCTACGAAACCATGTTTTACTGCAACTTCATATGCTGACCAACCTTGAATACCTTGCATACCAGATAAGTCAACAATAAACTTCCAGCCTTCTTGAGTCTTTAAGTAAACTTTAGCATCATCAGGATCTTCTACATTATTAGTATTAATAAGTACATACTCACCTAACTTTACATCAGCAGTACCCCAATCAGCTTCCATTGCTTCTACTGAAGGATATTCCTTCTTGTAAGTGAAAGCATCACCAATAGCAGATATACCAGTATTAACATATTGTTTAGTGTCGTAGTCATAGATCCACCAATCATTATCTATGATCTTTGGTGGATTACTAGCAATCTCTTCAGCTTTATCAGTAGCAGCTATAGCATCGTCAACTATACCTTCAATATCTGTTACAGCTTGATTAGCTTTATCTGCAGCTTCATTTGCTTTGTTAGCTGCATCTAGTGCAGCAACAGCAGCATCTTCAGATGCTTTACTTAAACTATCAATCCAATCTTGTTCACTACCTTCAAAACCTAATTTAACTGCAATATCGTAAGCACTAAGACCACGAGCTTCTATACCTGTATCTACATATACTTTGTTGATAGGATCATAAGTAAACCAATGATCATTCTCACCTATATATGGAGTCTCTGCAGTAGCTTTTACTCCAGTATCTCTATTGTCTACCCACCAGTTGCCATTAGAACCAATAAATGGTGGTACATAGTCATCTTTACTTACATCAAAGAGTACAACCCATTTTTCTATATCACGATTGTAAACTTTAATTATTCTACCTTTTGAATCTGCTCCCAAGTCAACCCAGTACCCAACCTGATCTGGATTGGGTACGGTTATACTTGCAAACCATTCATAATATACATTATTCTTAATCATATTAAACTATATATGGATTTTCCTCTTTTATTATTTGTATTGCTTCTAACCACTTGTTATAGTATTCAGTAGCTTTCTCATCGTTACCTAGTGCTGTATTTTTCACATACCCCATATAAAGAGGATCTGCAATACTTTTATAATCCTTTTCTCTATTTTTCTCTATCTCGATATTTTTATTAATCTTTATATCTTCTATTTCTTCCTGAGTAAGAGGTAACATGTAAAAAAGATGATACAGATCATAATCTTTGTGAGAATTATAGAATTCAATTTGCTCTAATGATGCTGGCATCATTTTACCTTCTAGGATATCATCATAACTAGTTGCAATATTTTCAGGAAGGATACTTTCATACCATTCTTTTGTACCTATTGTCATTCCTCCTGCAAAAAATACATAATACTGTTCGTTTTCCATAATAAGTGTTTTATTGATAAGCTAAAAATATAATATCTACTGAATCATTTCCTCTCAACCCCGGTCTATGACTTTGATTATCTGTATCTACAAATACAATATCGCAAGAATTTGAAGACCTACTAGTTACTCCTGTAGAACCAACGAAAGCACCAGTAGTAGATCTTTTACTACCTATAGCAAATGCTATATAATTAGTGTTTCCAATGTTATGATTTACTCGTATAGTACCATTGTTTACGTTTGAAATACCAGATACTCTTTTTCCACCAACTGAATACACATTATTTATTGATGAAGCAGTACCAGAATAATAACAGATACAAACAACCCCAGGACCATACCAATTTGTTCTATTAGCAGCAACCAACTTATTTGCAGTCACAGTACCAGTAAATGTACCACTAGTAGCGTACATATTACCATCTCCGTCCACTCTAAATGGAGCGCTTCCTGCATTACCATAGTTAGTACCTGCCCAAAATCTCCATTTTCCATTACCAGCCATACCAGCCGAAGCCGCATTACCATTGATTGTACGAGGACCAACAGTCAAAATACCACCAGCATACATTTGTAATAATGACCCGGTATGTGCATCCCCTTTACCTGTAACTATATCGTCTATGCCAATAGCAAAAACAGGATTATCAGCAGCAACATCATTGCCCGGATTTAAAACTACTTTTTTATTTGCAGAATAGATAATACCCGTAGGATCAAAATTCCAACCTGCTATGTTAGCTGTTTGTGCTAACAATAATCCTGTTGCAACCATTTCAAAAGAAGACATTACTTGAAAACCATCAAGTTTATTAGTAGAACCTTTACTCTTTACAATGTAGTATTGACCATTATTTTTAACAACATCTCTTCTGTCATCTGTCCAGTAATAAGTTTTATTACTTTTAAAATCTCCTCTAAACACCAATGCTGGTCCTGCTGGTCCAGTAGCACCAGTAGCACCAGTAGCACCTTGCGCATATCTACCTTGTACATATTCCTGTGAAGAGTCATCATAATAATACCAAAAACCATCACTACCTATGTATGGAGAATAACTATCCTGTCCATTAACTCCATCTTTACCAGAGAATTTAACTGGTTCTGTCCATCTATAAGATGTGTTTGGTATTAGATCTATAGAATTAGTATTCGGATTATAAGTACCTTTACTTGACCAAGTAGTATAGTTACTTAGATAGTGGGCATCTAATGACCAATTATATGCACCAGTTGCAGTAGGTAATGTGGTAAATGTTGGTCTAGAAGGTGTATTATTACTACAGATATAAATATTAACTTCTTGTTTACCATCTTGACCAGTAATTCCTTGTTTACTCTTGGATATTACAAAATCTACTGTATCTACTTTTGTATTTGACCCCTTTACAGTAGTATAAAAATCTATTCTATACACTAAAGCATCTGAAGTAAATGCAGAAAGTTTATCTGTAGGATAACTTAACTCTTTTGTACTACTATTATAATTTAAAGATGGACCTGTTCCATAGTAAGGAGTTCCATAACCTTGCAATGTGTAGTTGGTTATTTCTTCATTACCATATCTCAGTCTACTAGTTGTAGTTGCTACTTTAGCAGCATCAGCAGTGAAGTTACCATTTTCATCAGTTACAATAGAACAGTTCTCATTTTGCAATGAACCACGATAAACATTTTCTCCATCCCTTACTTTATTGATAGTAATGAAATCATAAAACTCATTACCAACAGAATCCGTAACTACACACTTGAAAGTAACTTCATCGGCAATATTCATCCATGCAGAATTATACTGCACCCGTAGTGTAGGACCTACTTCATTCTGAATTAAATTCCAACTGTATTTACCAGCCTCACTATAATACCACTTATATGTTGCTCCATTAACATTTGTAGTAGATGTTGAAATATCTATATAAGTTGGATTTGGTACAGTTTCACCACTCTTATAATGAAAATATTGTTCACCGGTCATTGTCAGGTACATTGCATCTTCACCATTGAACCCATTTTCACCATCTTTTGTAGTACCTATATACCATACCTTGTCAATAGTGTATCCATCTTCTAGTGTAACGCTAATAGTTATTTCTGCAGTAGTAGAGTTTAGAGTATCCAAGTATACTCTACTAAAAGTAGATCCTACATGTGATGTGGCGGAACCTTTAGAAGTTCTTACAGTCATGTTTTTGATTGCAATGGGATTCACACCATGATATGCCACAACGTCTGTATATATTTCACTTATGACTATTTTTGGACTACCTGATTCGTCATAAGGAATCACAGCAGTACCATTACTTAAGTCTACATAGTAAGCATCTGCTCCTTCAGCACCATTGAACAATTTTGCAAGCTGCACATCGTCGTAGTATTCACCACCATCTGAATTAGTTACTGTACATCTTAAAGATAATGTTCTTTGACCCTTATTTAATGAAGTGTAAAATACCTCTAATGAACTATAAGTTCCCATAATTACTCCAGTATCTAACCTTGTCCATTTGAAAGACGGGTTAGTCATACCATGTACATTTGCCATAAGACTTATAGTAGATGGAGTTGGCGTTCCACTATCATCAGGTGTTTCATATAAGAACAATCTGTCACCAGTAATTTCTACCCATTTAGCAACATCATCACTTGGAGTACCTGCCTCACCCTTTGATACTTGTTTCTGCCAATCATCTTCTTCATCTTTTGGTTCTGCTGTAGTACCATCTGGTTTCATACAAATCCATAAACTACCATCATGACTTACTTGGTCGTAATAATAGTAAGTATTACCAGAAACCCAAAGACCTTTATATACAGGTACTCTAACGATTCCTGTATTAGAAGTTTGATAAATTGTACCTACAAATTTAGTTTGTTCTCCACCAATTACAACTCTTTCTCTTACTACACCAGCTACAGGATCATCTGCCAGAGTAAATTCATCAATACCTTTGTAGAATGTCAATCTAGGAGCATTCATACCTTTAGCACTAATATAGATTGCATTACGACGCTCATCCATTTGTAAGTTATAATCTGGATCAGCTTCATACATGTGCCCTAACTGAAGTATAGTATCCCCTTCTCCTGGCTCTGAGCTATTTGGTTCACATACATCTTTTGATAATATAATGTAGTCTCTTCCAACTTCATTAACTTTACGCCAATATCTTTTAACATTTTTACCATCAAATTGTTGGCATATTGCCATATCATTAACCACAAACTCATTGTACTTGGTTCCATCTTCTGTATCAAAGTAACATTTATATCCATCAGAAAGTATTTCTACTTTAGTACATTTCATGTCTCCTAAAGTAACTAACAAATCTCCTCCAACAGCCTTTATTTCATTTACCGTAAGTTCATTAACTGTCATGTTACCTCTTACAAATAAATTATCAAGCTCTAAATTCCATTTAGTTCCAAAAGGATATAAACTAGCTCCTTGTCCATCCCAACCAGATCTAAATATTGTTCCACCCTGTAAACCATTTTTAAAATCTATTCTACCTTCCGCAGTATCCCCATATTTATTCAAAAAGGTTTTTTCAGTTTTCAAAGAAGTATACAATGTACCATCAGAGGGTTGAGTTGTTTCTGTTGATTTAATTACAGGTAAAGAACCAGAACTACTAGCTACTGCTTCTACTTGATTCTCGAGCTTAGATAGTGCTTGGTTTAATGTATCAGACGTAGCCAATGGAGATGCATCATTTGCTTTATAGTAACCAGACAAAGGAAATATTGTAGCAGTACTTTGGGTATGATAACCCGGAGTAGAACCACTACCACCACCATTAGCGATTACTTCTGCTAAAGCAGTAATTGTATTTTCAGCTAAAGTAAGTCTATTGAGAGCATCCTGTAATTGTTGTAATGTAGATCTATTATCAATATCATCTATCCATTCTTGCATAGTACCACCAATCTCTGACATATCGGTATCATGCTTAGTATCTAAAGTAATGATCTTATTATTCAATACATCATAGTAACTAGTAATAGCACTATTAAGATTAGTAGTTACACTAGTATCTCCTTCTACTATCTTGTTGCTAAGATCTTTATAATTATCATTTACTTTGGTATCTAGTATCTCAACATCTTCTTCTACAGCATCTACTCTCTCATTAGTAGCAAATGTACCTGATAGTGATGTAGTAAAACTTCCACTAGTAATATTTTTATTACTACCATCTTGTACAAGGGTAATGAGGTCTTGCTCTTGCAGTTTAGTTGTTAGTTCAAATTGTGATATCTTTTTATTCATATTACTCTTGGATTATGTGTTTCTCTGTTTCTGTTAAAATACAGTCAGGTTTAATATTTTTCTCAGGATAAAAATTAATTTTCTTTTTAAGACAATTTATATAATTATTAAGCTTCTTTAGAACTTTTGTCTTTTGTTCTGATGTTAATTTTTTATCTGCATTTACTTGTTTCACAAGCTCATCAAAATGAGAGATTAATACTAAGTTTTCAATAGACACTCTATCCAATTTCACATTATATTTAGTAGAATCATTTACTAATTTTCCTACTTTATTTACATAATTGACAGTATCCATTTTCACAAGTTTTAGTATTAATGTTACAATTACATGTATTCATATCTAACAAGCTCAACATCTCATCGTAATATTGCTCAGCATCTTCAGTTAATCCTAGAGTAGTAGCATTATCATAAAGCGTTTTCTTAAACAGAAACATCATTATTTTATCCTTCATTTTATTATCCAGGCAGTTGTGACAATACGTAGTGAGCAGTTTTATTTCTGCATAATACAATGATTCATTCATTTCCATATCAATCGTATATAAATAAAAAGGGGAAAGGGATATTACTCCCAATCCCCTTTTTGGTTTGAAATATAATTTTTGATTAAGCCTCTGCTACAAAAGCTTCCAAAGCTGTCATAAATGCAGAGCCATCAAGCTCACCAGCATTTACATACAATTCACAAGCTAATGGAGTTGTTTTGATATATTGATTATCATCACTAAGATATTTGTTATCCCATTCGATAGACAATGTATCGTAAGTAGCATTTAAATCAGCTTTCAATTCAGGAGCAATGTACGGATAGATACCGTTTGCACGATGAGTAATACCTCTATAACCAAGAGCTGCATTTTCACGATCACGAACAATCTTCGGGTTACCTTTACCAGGAGTACCTTGAGTTTTAGCAATTGTCAAATTAGCAATAGGATACATTACATTACTCAACAAACCAGAAGGAATAGTTTTCCACATAAACGCTTCTACAGAAACCTGAGAATAGTTTGAATCCAACATGATGCCTTCATTGTATGGCATTTCTTTTGCATTCAAAGTAAGTACAGCAGCTGAACTAGTTGCTACTACTCTAGCTTCTTTATGTTTGTTGATCTTATTCTTAAAAGCTGTGATCAAATCAGTTGCACTTGTACTCTTTGCAATAACTTCATAAGTATGAGTAAATTGTCCTGGAGCTTCATAGATGTCAGTGTATACTAAACGCAATACATAACGATGACCAACTTCTGGAGCAACATCAGTAGCAGTAATTACAATTTTGTCCTCAGCTGCAGCTACATATTCACTAAACACCATGTTAGGTTTAGAACCCTTCATGATAGGCATTGAAAAACGAATAACTGATTTAGTTGATTTTGTTCCTTCTCCATTATAAACATCTTCTTTGCCTTCACAAACGCCAATGTACAATGAACTAGCAGCTTTAGCTCCAGCTGCATCTTTTACAATTGCTCTATTTTGATCAAATAATGCAATCTGACCTTCTGTCAATGCATCTACTGTCGTATAAGATGCAGGTGCATCAGTACCAATAAGTACCGTATTCACATGTTGTAACATAATTTTTATTTTTATTTTTGTTAAACTTTAATTAGACGTCTAGCTTAACATTTTGATTAGTTCTTCTACTTTCGTGTTTCAGATTTCCTCGTCAAACTAAACTATTTCGTATAATCATTCCATTGTGCTAACTTCGTTCATATACGATTGATATCTTGGATTAGCCTTATTTTCCAAATACAACTCTACCGCTAACTTAACTATCTCATTATGAGTTGCGACTGGCATATCTGTATACTCATCAAATGGAGCATCAGTAAGACTAATCCTTTTAGGAGTTCTCAAGTAAGTGAGAATATAATTTCTTATATTATAATTACCATCTGTATATAAATGGATTTCGTTTCCTTCATACAATCTTAATGGTCTAGCAGATCTACCGTGTAATCTATATTCTGACAAAGTGTTTTGTCTTTGTCTATCTATATTTTCTACTGTGGCTTCTAACACATCTGTATTTTTAGTTCTTGGTTGACCACTTGGACCCACAGGCCAACAATGATCATAACTAAATATTACAGCAGTTTCTCCTACAGTAAACATATAATCATCTGGTAGAGTAACTGAATATTCTTCTGGATATGTATTAAATTGATAAGATTTTCTAGTAACTAATGTACGAAGATCATCAATTCTTTTTTGATCTTGTTCAAATCCAGTTTGTTTGAAATTAATACCAGAATATCTAGTTTTAATAAATTTATCTAATCCAGCCATTAACCAATACTCAATATCTGAAGTAGTAGGTTTTGTTAGATTGTCATCTAATTGATCTATTTCTAATTCAAATGCTGTTTGTAATTCAATATACTTCATTATTGTTGATTATTTGGTTGTTTTACTTGTAATCTATATTTACCTTCAGTAATAAACATATTAACTGCTAAATCTACAATTTCACTATGAATTGATTCTGGTAGTTCACATTTACTAGCTCCATCAGTGGTATTAAATCTTAATGGTTTCCTATAGTAAGTCAATGTAACATTACCTAATGTAGTATATGCATCTACTGCTACTTCTATATAGTTATATTTAGTAGTAGGATCTGATACTAATGCAACAGCAGGTTGCCTAATAATAGGAGTATTGTATGCTGTTTTAATAAACTTACCAAGATCTCTATACTTAACCAGTTGATTATCTACTCTAACAAAATCTTTATATTGTTTATAAGTACCCTTTACCTTACTAAAGGAATGTACATATAAGAAATATTCTTCAGTAGATACATATGGTAATCTGTATCTTGTAAAACCATTAAGAGTAGTACCTGTTGCAGTTAACTCTTTTTCTACTAATAAACTTTTAATAGAGTCTGTATTTCTAGTATGTATGTTAGTTTCAGTTTCCATTTGGTCATCACCAACATAATTCATCATTACATACCTATCTTGAGCTTCATTTAGTATTGAAAATATAAGATCAGAGTTAGGTTTCTCATCTACAATAAGATCTGGGCTAATAAGTTGAATTCGTCTTTCGAATTCCATTTGCATTTCCTTACTACTCATATTACTCTGATAATTGTGCTACGTACTGTGGATGTGTTTGAGTTCTTGGAGATTCAATATTCTCAATTGCCATGTCAGCAGCTAATTTAACCACTTCATATTGCATATACTCTGGAATTTCATCTAGAGTAGACGTAATATCTTGATTATTAATCTTTCTTGGATATGCCAGATAAGTAATATCTATAGTGTAGGGACCTACCATGAGATCCCTATCTATAAACACTATTAACTTATTATCCTCTAGTATTGCTACAGGTTCTTCAATCCAAGGTTTATTATTATAAGTTTCTAAGAATCTAGTAGCTTGTTCATGACTAATAAGTTTTACTGTAGCTATTTTATTACTACCAAAATGTAAAATTCCTTCTAAGAAGTACATACGCTTATCTTGAGTATCATCACCATAAGTAATACTAGATTTGAAATTATTCATAGTTAGTCTATTACTTATAGACTCACTTAGTAAAGACAATCCTTTATCAGTTTTTACTAAACCCTCTAAATCTGCTACTCTTTTTACATTACCTTCAAATGGTATTCTAAGAGTATTATTACCAGTAGCTTTAGTAGCTATCTTACTTAGATACGCTGTGTATAACCAATAATCAATTTCCTCAGGTAAGAAAGATGGACAACCAGATATACCAATATTAACGGCATTCTTGTCCGCTTCAATCTTAAATGCTATATGTGCTTCTAATACTGTCATGTTTACTTTTACTTAGATTCTATTTCTTGAAGTATAGTCATTTTGATGTCCTGATTCTTTTTATCATTCAATGAAGCAATTGCATCTTCCAAACTTCTACCAATAATGTCAGTACCATAGTAATAGATATTTTTAGACTTGCGAATTACATTCTTTGAAATAGCTGCTTCAATGATATATTGAGTATCTCTTACTTTGTTGTTTACCCAAATCAAGAAGAACTTATCAGGATCATTTTCAATAAGATCAAACAAACTACTTTCAACTAGCTCGTTACTGATATTATCAGTCTTGTGACCATATAGGCGTAAACATTTGCGCATTTCCTCAATTGACATCTTGTTAAATTCAGAGAATGCCTCACGTTTAGCTTTGTTTCTTTTATTAGCTTCTTCAGCTTCAATTTCTTTATTTACAAGAACATAGTCATGAGTAGGCTTGAGATTATTAATACCATTTGCTACTCTTTTGTGTCCTTTTAAAAATAAATATGCAAGTTCATCTTCAGGTCTGTCAAGGTGTAAAACTTTATCCCTTGCACCTAAACCAATTGCATATGTTTTCCAGAACCCGCTTTGTGGAGATAAGTGGCCTTCTTCATATCCCATTTCTTTCTCCAAACGTCTAGCATCTTCTGGAGTTAAACCAGTATATCTATTACCGGATCTTGTCCAGTAAGTACCGATATAATCTTTACAATTCTTATACTTAGCGATTCCAGCCCATGGATTTGTACGGGCGAATTTTAATATAATATCCATAGTATTTTATTCTTTATATTTCCAGATATATTTTATCTTCTTCAAAAAATTAGGATCTTTCAATTTTTCATCATTATTGCCGTTGCAATAAGTTGTTATAGTATTTGCACATACCCCAGTTTGTCTAACTGCTTCTGATATACTATGAAACTCTGCAATAAATACGTTATCTTTGGTATATTGTATTACAGCTTTTGGAGCAATTCTAGAACCAAATTCTTTTCCAGCTCTTTTCAAGTTTGCTTTCCTTTTAAGGAAATTTTCAGATACTGTTCTTACTCTAGTTTTTGGTTTCCAGTCTGTAGGATCTATTTCTAAAGGTGTTGATGGATAATCTTTTTTATAAACCCATATATACGGATTTACTTTAGAATAGGTTTTTATATCTTTACGTATTACTCGCAATATAGAAGCTTTTGAAATCTTAGATTTTTCTTCTGCCTCTGTTACACTTTTGTATTCGCAAATAAATTTACCATTTAACGAATACTGTAATACGGGGTTATAAAACTTAGACATATCTTTACCTTTGTGTACTGCAGATATCTTAGCTTTTGCTTCATCTGTGTGAAACATTATATCACCACCACAATCACTATTATACCCATATTCGGAATTATTTGAATGTAATTTCTCAATCCAAAATTTCTCTAATTCCTTTGCTTTTTCAATATCGTCTGTAGAATCTATAACTTCTACTGTAAATTGTTCTAATCCTAATTCGGCTAACGCCTTATGAAAATTATATTGTGAACCACTCAAAGCTTTATAAAGATGCTTTTTCATTCTAGCGCCTACTCCTTGAGTGGTTACGCCAATATAATATTTATTATTTAATTTGTTGGTTGCTTTATAGATATCAAAATTTCTAATTTCTTCCATGTCAATAGATTTTTATTTGACACTTTAACGGAAGGATTAGTAATTTGTTCCATAAAAGGTGTACTGATTAATCCTCTACCTCCATTATGAGCTCACCACATGCACGGGGATCCCTAAGCATTATGCCCATCTCTCCGAGGAAATGTACAGAATAGCCGTCCTTTGCATTAGATCTTACTGTGGATTTATTCTTGGAGTAACCAGTTCCTGGAGCTACAGAACCTGAAGTATTCCAGATAACCATTTCACGGTCCTTACGGACAACCTTAACGATATTAGCTTGACCATCACGTCTACCAAGATCCAAGAACGTCATTCTATAAGATTCCAGCGGTTTACCAGATACCGGGTGTAACAAACGATTATAAGTAGTGTCATCATACAATGGGAAATGTTTCAATGTCAACTCAATGCCATTCGTCATCTTGTATGTTACAAACTGACCACCCAAAACTAAAGCCTGACCAGAACCACTGACAAACTTCGTATCAATCAAGTTCATTGTAGCTGCTTTTTGTTTCAATACACGGTCAAATTCTCTCATACCCATTTCACCAGTCAAAGCAATAAACTTACGTTCGTTAGTACCTAAGATATTGTAAGACAAATCAAACAAGAAGTCTTCCAACAACTCCGGAGTTAACTCAGTGTAGTAACGTTTGTTAGACGGAGCAATCTGTTGCAACAGACCTGCAGGAATGTAAACCGGACGACCATTTGTACCTAACAATGAAGTAGAACCATCTTTGTTTACATTAGACTTAGAGTAAACCGACATTCTCTCACATCTCTTAGACCACTCACGCATTGCCTTCCATTCCTGATAATCAGACCACAAATAAGAAGTCTTACCAGTTTTAGGATCTTTCAAAGCAATCCAAAGTACTGTAGAATAAGCTGTACCTGTAATATCATAATCCAAGCGAGTTGTAAACAAGAAGTTTCTCATCTTGAAATGAGTATTATAATTCAGGATATCACCCTCTTCACTGTACTCTTCGTAAGCAGAAGCTAAACGAGATACTTGACGACCAGCTAACAAATATTCACCAGGAATATAAGAGTTAGATTGACCATCTGCAATGAAACAAGTATAAACCCATTCATTACCATCTTGATAAGGAGCACCAGAAACACGTACTTGATACTCTCTATTATCAAATTCCAAAATTGCACCAGGACCAAACCATTTGTCCTCTAACCACAACATGATAGGTGTGTTACCCAAACCTGCCATAACTGTGTCAGCATTTGAAGCAGTGATTTCTGTTCCCTGCCATTTTGCAGAGCGAATCGTCACAGCTCTATCGCTATCAATCATTACAGACCATTCGTAGTCTCTTTGGTCAATTGTCATTACGTTACCAAGACCACCAGTAATCGCATCCAAAGAAGTGCTATAACCATCATCTTTAGAACCGAATACATAAGAAATAACACGGGTTACTTCATACGGTCTAGTAAGCATTGCATTTGAAATCATATTCTCATCAACAAGATCTGAGAACCATTTACCTCTACCGATCTGTAAATTATTTAAAATTCCGTTATCCATATAAATGTTAGTAATTTATTTTTAATTAAAGTAGTTGTACTGCACGACTAAAAATAGAGTTAGATGAACTTGTATTAATTCTCTTAGTACCTTTACTAACGCCTGTTGATCTGAGACTATTTTTCAGATTTTTAATAGCAGAGCTAGTACCCTGTTTTTTGGCAGCATCTAACAAAGTGTCACCTCGCATTGTAAAATAAGCTGACTCTATTAAATTCTTTACGCTCTTGGAATAGTCTTTTTGGTACTGAGTTTTTCCACTAGCGTCGGCTTTAAATATATAAGCCAATAATTCTTTCTTGTCCTTAGCTGGTATTTTGATACCACGTATATTGTCCAAGGACTTTATTTCACCGACAACGTCATCAAAAAACTTTTGTTGGCGCTGCACCATTTCCTCCTTTTTGATTCTTTGTTGCTCTAATAGCTCTTCTTTCTCTTTTGCAACAATCTCTTGAAGTTCCTCAACCGCATCTCTAGCCTCATCTTCTAATACTCCAGCATCTTCAAATCTTTCGATTTTCTTAGCAATTTGTTTGTCACTGTAACCTTTTCTAGCTAGTAACTCTCTCAATACTATCTTTTGCTCATTTTCATTTTCAATATCAACATTGTCAACATCAATGTCCGGAGTAATAGAGAAATAATCTTCTAACTTACCACCATTACGAACAAATTCATCTAATTTTGCAACATCTTCGCTTGCATATTCTGGAGTAGATTGTTCTTCGATTACTTCTTTAAAATACTTAACCAATTCTTCTACAGTCTTTGGTTTTTCTTCTTCCTCTTCTTCATCAAAATCCCATTCTAATTCTTCAGCAATTGCATCAAATAAAGCAGATACTTGTTTAGATTCAACTTCATCTTCTTCAGTTTCCTCCTCGGATTCTTTTTCAATCTCTTCTTCAGTCTCCTCTTCTTCAATTTCTTCTTTATCCTTTTTCTTAGAAGCTTTTTTAGATTTCTTAGGCTCTTCTACTTCTTCCTCTTCGATGTCTTCAGTTTCCTCTTCCTCTACTTCTTCCTCTTCTTCTGTCTTCTTGTTCTTAGATCCAGGAGTAGCAGGTCTAGCTTTAACAGACTCTTGTTTCAGTCTCTCTAACTCTTCATCATCAATATCATCATCTTGAGAGATGGTGTTACCAACTTGTTCAGTAAACATATCAGTTATAGCTGTAAATCCAAATAGTGTATCGTTACTATTGTTTTCCATAATTAATTATAATTAGATTGTAATTGTTATTTTTTCTTTCTGCCTTTATGATTCCATTTTGCGGCGTTCTGTGCGAAGATTGCCCTCTTCCTAGTCAATGGGTTTTTACTATGTGTTAATTCTTCAGTACTCTTACCTGTTCTCTTTTTAAGAGCATTAAACTTACCACGATTCTTTTTCTTGATGTGTATACCTCCATCTTTATAAGAAGGAATTGGGTATACTGGGTATAAATTTTCCATATTGATTATTCTTTATTTAGTTCATTACCTACAAATCCAGCACCACCTAATGGCATTAAAATTTCCATAGGAATTAATTTATTTAGTCTATCAATATACTCGTTCTTATTTCTATACAAATCATATTGATTCTTAACCATTTTATTTGATGTTGGATTTCTCATATATTCCAAAATCATCTTTTCGTCTACAGGAGTACTCCAGTTTGTAATTTTACCAGAGTCTTTTAATGATCTCTTTAGAGTTAACATATGACTTTTAGCTTCTGTAGGATTCAACAGATATGATCTACTACCAGCAGCATCAAATAATCCCATTTTTCTTAACTCTGCAGAACTATATGCGTTGTTAGGATTTGCTAAATAATTTAGATAAGTGTTTGTAATATATTCTTTACCACTATCAAAATCCTGAATCTTCCTAGACCCAGCTAAACCGTCTGCTACGTGTCCTAACTCATGATTGGCAGTTCCGGGCATATAAATATTATTATCTAATATTACATTTTCTGTTTTCTTTCTGGTTTTCTTTTTGGTTTGAGTAGGAGAAAAACTATGAACAGTAGCTCCATCTATTTCAGTACCTTCTATAATTCTTCCTACTTTGGATTTTAGTTTTTTGATACCTTTTCCAACTCCCCAAGGAATCAAGTTCAATACTGCATCCATAGCTGCACCAGCATAATCTCCCTTACCTAAATCTTCAATGAAATTAACTGCATCTTTAATGTATCCAGCTGGAGTAATGTAAGCTTCTGGTTGAACTGTATTAACTGCACCTGATATTTTCCTTTGTCTCTCAAAGTATTCAGGAGTACCGGTTCTATATTCTGGTGGTAAATCTGCTTTGTTTATAGTTTTACCCTTACCATCTTCATACGCAGGAATGGAATCAAATTGTTGCTTGATATCAAGATACGTAGCATCAGGGTTATTCACCCTGACACTATCGTATATTTGTTTTCTCTCTTTAAGAGATAAATCTTTCCATTTCATACTAGTAATATTTACTTACCTGTCTTACCTGGTTTACCTTTTCCGCCCTTTTTAGAGCCTCCTTTACATGCCATAATTAGTCCTCCTATTTTTTAGATTTAGATTCACCAACTACTTTATTTTTTAAAGCAGTCTTTGCTTTTAATTGTTCTCTCTTATAAGCTGCGTCATCTTTCATCTTCTGCAACCTCTTAGCCTCTTGCAATTTTCTATTCTCAAGAGCTATTTTCTCTTTTTCAATTGTAGCTTTTAACTTGTCAGCTTTTTCTTGTGCAGCAATTTTACGCTTTTCAAGTTCTTTCTTATTTTCTTCAGCTCTGGCTTTGTTTGCTAAATCCATTTGTTTGCTCATAGCATCAGATACAGCTTTTTGTCTAGCTATTTCTTGATTACCAATCTCAATTACATCTGGTATACCATTCATATCTTGATCCATATTCTCAGATCCTCTATAAGCATTTAACTGAGCCACAGTAATCTTAGTAGCATTATCTTGATCAATTTTATATTTATTAAGATCAAGTTCAGCTTCTTTAAGCATAAGCTCTTCTTCCTTAACTTGATTTTGCATTTCAATAAGCTGCTGCTGCTGTTGATTTTCTTGCTCTTGCATTGCTTGCTGCTGTTCCAATCTGTTGTTTTCTATATCTTGTAATTTGGATTTAATTACACTCAGATTGTCACTAGTAAATATTTCAGCAGCATCTAACAATGATGCACCATTCTGCATAGCTGGTTGTACAAGACTCTTAAGTTGTTCAATGGCTTGACTTTCTTTTGTACTGTCAGTTACAAAAATATCAAAGTCTTCATATGACCAATTGTCATCCATTCTTAAGAATGTTCTAGTACCCTCATCAAATATATAATTTAAGTATTTCTTGTCATCTTTCCATGCAAACTTAGCACTATCTAATAACATTGACAATACGTGCGTTTTAATCTGATTGTGCAACCAAAACCACGGTTCAGTGATATGAGCAGATTGAACTACAGATCTTTCTACATTACCTACTAGCTCATTACTAGAAATAGATCCTTGTCTTTGCTTTGTTACTCCGGACAATTCAGATACCATTTCTTCAATCTTTGCAAGTAATTGAATGTACGTATTAATAGTATTAGACATACTTGCATCAATAGAAGTCCACTGATTGTATGGTGATGGTTTACCACCCTCTCTACCAGGAATGTCCCAACCTTCTTCGTATGGATTGACAAATGCTACGCCAAGTGCCCCTAAGTAATGCATCCACTTATCTACATCTATACCCATACTCTTAGGTATTTGAGTAACATCTATTACAGGTATTTTTCCTTTGTCCCTAGCTATTGCCATTTCAAGACGATACCAAAGTATAATATACATGTATTGTAGCGGTTTCATGATAGCAACTAATGATTTAGCTTTAGTATTTGTGTTACTATAAGCTGCACCAGTATATGGCAATTTGGCACTATTTAAATTATCACCTCTACGGAACTGATATTCTAGTGGTTGCATACCAAAGTAAAGATCATCGCCTGCTCTATATCCTTCCCATGCTTCAATGATCCATTTCCATTCAACATTGATTTCTTCCCCAGTAGGTTTGTAATATTCATCTACTTGTATTTCATCTGGCATGCCTGTTTCAGGATCTATTATTGTAACAAAGCCTATCTTTTTGAGTGATTTCCAACATACATGATAAACTACAATATTATCTGGATCTCCATAAGGATTATGATCTGGTAATTTATTATATGATTTTAAGTTATAATGAACAAAATCATCTACTGGACTTTTGTCTGGACCAAATCCTGCTGTAGGCTTTTGATCTACTATTTCTAACAATTCATTTAATTGCTTTTCATCCAGTTTATCATAAAACTGATCATATATTTGACTCCAGGACATTAATGATCTATAGCAACACCAAGATGCATCGTGAATGAATTCAATGCCTTCTTCTGCAGGATATTTAAAATCTTTAGGATTAATTCTTTTAATAACTGGTTCACCATTTCTAATTCCTATATAGTACTCTTCAAGTCCTGCAACAAGTGCATCTTTAAAGCCTTTCATAAATTCATGAGAAATGTTTTCTTTCTTAAGTAAGAATAATAGACTTTGATATGCTGTTGTTTCTGCTGCATCTTTATAATCCTTTGTTAAATACTTCTGTATTTGCTCTGGTGTTTGAATTTCTCCAGTCTGTAATCCTTCTTGAAATCTAGCTTGATCCTCTGGACTTAATTTAGCAAGCATAGCAGCTTGCATATAATTTAATAACATCTGTTTAGCTTTATCCTGAACTTCACTACTAGCAATATCACTAGTACGACACACTCTAAAGTTAAATGGACGCTTTGTTTCTTCACCCAATAATAGGTCTACTTTTGGTCGTATGATATTATAATCCTGTGCCATTGCTGGAAAACCATCATCTTGATTGAAAGGATTTGTAACATACTTTAGATCTTTTTCATTATAAATGCTATTATATAAATCATAATAGCTTTGCATTTCTTCTTCATCAGGTATACTTTCAGATGAAGCTATGCCAGATATTCCAATAATATAATCCACGCAGTCTTTTCGCCATTCTTCGGTTTTTTTACTGAGTGGTAGTCTTTGGATAGGAAATGAGTTGACTGTTCTTTCCATATTAATTAGTAAACATAAATGTGGTTGTGTTATTATTTAAAGGTATGAATGTAAATGAATCATCTGTATTTTTAAACAACGGTTTATCAAACAATCTCATTTTCTTTTCAACATCCTCTTTCTTTTTTACTTGTATATTATACAATTGTTCTCTATAGACCATTACCTGCATAAATGCCATAACTCTATCGAAATTTCCTTTGTCATTGTATTGAATAAGTTCCTCTAGAAATGGTTCAGACAATACAGTATTTAAACCTAATTGTTTTTGATCCCTAAGTTCTTCTAGCCATTCTTTAATCTTACCTTCTCCCCAAAGTTTGATTTCTCTATTCATATGACATCCTTTTCGTCTATTTACTGTAGAATTATTAACAATATCTTTAATGATGTCTGGTTGATCAGCAAGTAAATGGCTACAATGTTTGTTATTGAAATAAGTAAATAAACCAGTGTTCTGGTTTTCTACCATTGCTTTTGCATTATAGTAAATAAGTAACTTACGAACATTTTCATAAAACTCTTCAGCAGTTTTTGGCCTACCTGTATATTCTGCTACAATGATATCTGAATATGATTCAAAATCTTGAAAACGTTTATATATAAAACAAGAACCTAATGAATTAGTACCTGATTGATCATGATCATATGGGTCAATACCAGCTATGTACAAACCAAATGGTGCATCTTTAACTGGATGCTCCCATATAACTATTTTACCAGTAGGATCAGAATTCTTTGGTAATGGAAATTCGGTTATATCTCCTGTTTTCTGTACATTCCAAATTATCTCTCCATTAACCAGAGTAAGTGTACCTACTTGTTTGTGATTTTGTAACTTAGTGTTGGTTCTTATCCTTGCTAATTGTTTTTGTAATTCCTTTTTTGGAAATATATTACCAGATAATTCAGTAAATGCTTCTGCTGGGGATTCAGAGTGTTCTGCTACATATCTATCTATTTGTTGAGAACTAGTAGCTTCTTTTAATTCTTCTTCACGTAGATTTAAAATAAACTGTCTTGCTTTGTCATGAAGAGTGTTACCATCTTCATCCATGTACAATCGTTTACCTTTTTCATCACGTATATCCAAATTAGTATGTTGAGGTATAAAGAACCCACATTCTTTACTCTGGATACCATCGTCCCATATATTCTCAAAACCTATACAGTTATATGATTTGGGATTGTAAAATGCTTCACGTAATGTCATTACTGCAGGACCTTCATCACCACCAGTACCAAACATAATCATCAGACCAAAGGCAACACCATCTTGTTCTACGGATGGTCTAGCAATTTGCCACGCAGCTTTAAGTTCTGGGAAAGTACCTGCCTCTTCCCAGAGTATTAACATACCTGCTTTACCACGTACAGCATCTGGGTTATCTTTCAATGATACACCTATTATTTCTGATTTGTAACCAACTTCAATTTTATTACCAAAGTTATCAGTTACAATCATAGAAGCTCTACGACGCATGCTAGTATTTACAGCTTGTCGTTTTTTACCCCATGCAGTGTTTTCATCTATAAAGTCCATGTAATCCCAGGCCTTAGTAAGGATACCATCATCAGTAAGATACTGTTTATTTGAGGCATATACATAAGACTTAGAACCTGGTATTAAAAAGAAATTACGGCAAAGCATAGAACCACCTTTATACGAGTAACCTTTACGTCTAGCTTTTGCTACACATAAGTGTTTACCTTGATCTTGTGCAATTTCAATAGCTTGAAAATAGTAATAGTCATAATCATAAAAATCAGGAAATGCTAACTCTCTAACTTTTATTAGCTCTTCTTGACCTTGTTTATTCTTTTTATTTTTGTATACAATTCTTTGAATTGGACAGTAGTTCAAATAAAAATAGTTATACCCAGTGATGTAATCTCCATCATCTGCAGTATAACCATTGATGCATCTATCCATTTCTGTTTCCCAAAAATTGAAATACTCTGATGTACCTTTAGGGTAATTACAATAAGAGCCCGACTCTATATAAGCAAGAGCCGAGCGTCTAAATTTATCACTATTTTTGATTCTCTTTGTGAAATCAATCATAAATTACTTTCTTCGTTTAAACAGGTTCTTAATTTTCTGCCATAAACTAGTTTTAGTAGTTTGATTATTTTCTGGTTTTTCATCAATGTGTGATATAGCATAAGCAGCAGCTTCAGCCAAATCTCTTTCTTGCTCTGCTTTCATATTGTTATATACTTCAGTAAAATCAAAAATAATCATTGTTGGTTTAGTATTCTTTTTACTAGTTTTAGTCTTAGCCATAATTGCAATTTCTTTAAGCCCTTAACGGGCAGGTTTTTATAATGTCTTTTATTGTGTCGTATTTTCTACAACTTCTTTTTTTGGTAATTCAAATGGGTTCATTTCTCCACCGCCTCTAACTTTGCTATTCTTAATCTCCTCTGCTCTTACTTGAGATTTAAGTTTCACAATCGATTCTATTACTCCAGCCATATTCTTAGCACCATCTGTAAGCTTTTTAATAGAATCTAAATCCATTTCGTCATCTTTAGATAAGTGATAGTATTTAGCAGCACCTTCAAGTTTTAATAGTAACCCATCTAACATATACTCAAGTAAGGAGTATGTTCTGCTTTTCCAACTATCTTCTGCTTGTATTACTATTTCTGGTAATTCATAGTTTTCATCTCCAAATAACTCCTTTTTTAATGTAGGTTCTATTAGATCTCTCTCCATAGTTTCTACATAAGGAGAATCATATTTGTTTTTAAGTACTATGTACCATAAATATTTTGTTGCTAAATCTTTATCTTTGAATGAATCCCAAAGTTTTTTGAATGGTGGAATGGCCAACATATCTGGATGTATGACCACTTGTCCACCAACTATATCTGCTAAATTCATTTTTAGGCTTCCTTAACACAAGCTTCGCAACAATCGCAACCCTTCATATTACGATTTTGGTCGTATTCTTTATTCAATTTATAATTATTATAAAAATCTTCATTTCTTATAATAACAAAATCTCTAACTTTTCTTCTATCTTTAACTGGTACTTCTTTTTCTTTATAACCAGCATAGAGAACCATGATTACATCACCAGCTTTTACATCATACTCTTTTTCATTAGCTACAAAGGTACCATCTTCCTCAATTACCCAAGCCCAATCAATATTTAAGTAGTGATTACTAATAGTATCAAAATTCTTAATATCGTTATCCTTCATTGTTAACAATGAGCTGCCACCTGTATAAATATACGTATTCATATTAATCTAAATTTATTTTAATGTATCTGTTTTTATAATGTCTATTCAATGCATCTACTGCTTCTTGTTTAGTATAAAATGCATTAACATACTCTGGATTTTTACTGTACTGATTGATTATCTCCTTCAGTTGCTCCGCTTTCTCGTCCCTGTTCTGCATTCTCATTTTCTTCTTTATTATCAGTTGAACCAAATCCACCACCACGATCTTCGCCTGCTAATTCCTCTACAATTACAGGCTCCATCTTCGGATAAGGCATTACTACTAACTGAGCAATCTTTTCACCTGGTTGATAGATTGTAGGAAGAGCATCTGTAGTAATCTTGAATTTAACAAGAATCTCACCTTTATAGTCACAATCTATAATACCTACTGCATTACACATTGACATAGATCTCTGAGAAATAGATGATCTCATAAAGATCAAACCCATATGACCTTCAGGAATCTCTACTGACAAACCTGTATGATATACTAATACTAACTTACCACTCTTATCAAATTCCTGAGTAAAGGAAATTGCTGTTAAATCTAAACCAGCATCATTAGGGTTAGCATAACTAGGTAATACTGCGTCTTCTTGTAATTTCTTAAATTTTAATTCCATATTATTTTCTTACTATATTGTTTCCTAATATTATTTCTGTCATTTGAGCTGCTAAATTTGCAGCATAATCTTCAAGGAATTGACTACGATTTGTGTCTTGTAAGATCTGCCTCAGATACAGTAGTATCACTTGTTGATTCAGTAGTATCTTGTCCAGTTTTTCTTCTGTGTTCATTCCTTTTTTGAATTCTTGCATTCCTAGTACCATAATTAGCATTGTATTTAGCAGTACACCATTCTAGATTCAATAATTTGTTATTAGTTTTATCTTCATCTATATGGTTTACCTGTTCTCCAATACATTCTGAAAATGTTGATAATACTAATCTATGTACTTTTACTTTGTAATTCCTTTTATTCTTTTGTAATGATACAGTTAGATATCCGTTGTGATCTAGCCGTTGAACTAGAATTTTTCCAATTGTTTTATGTAGACGTCCGTTAGAATGTTCTATTATTCTATCTTTTGATCGTACTTTACCAAAATTAGATACTTCATAATCTGGAAAATTGTATGCGGTTCTCCATATTTCTACGGTCATATCCTTCATAGAGTGCTTAGAAAGATATAGAAGAGCAATGCTATTCCAACATACTTGCGCAAGATGGTGGCAACCTGTTTCTGGATCTATTTCATTTCCTTTTTCGAATTCCCACAGATGACGCAACAAAGCCGCTTTGTATCTTTGATAACCATTATCAAGATATTGCCATGTATTTTCTCCATACTTCTTAGCTCCTTCTGTATATACTCTGGCAATATCTTCAAGACAATCAAGAGGTATTAATTCCCATCTTGTTTTGTCATCTTTCTTATCATTCTTTTTTCCTTCCTTTTGCATTCTATAAAATCTTCAAGTTGTTCCACACACCAAGTAACTAAATAAGCATATTGTTCATTTCCTTCATTATATCCTTCTGCATTCATTGATAAATAATCATATACAGCATCTGCATAATGGATTGATTCATGAGCTAAAGTAGAACAATGTAAATCATCTAGTACTATTAATATACCAACAGCTCTAGAATATTTCTCTCTGACCAAGAACGTAGCTCCCATTATACTACTTAGTTTGGGACGATCTCTTTCTGGTTCATCATTTCTAAGTTCTTTGGTAGTAAGAAAGAAATCAAAAAAATCACAAGCATCTTCCCAATCATCAAGAGTAGTAACATAAAGATTTACAGGATATAGATTTTGATATAGAAAAGCTTTAGTTGTTTTGTTCTTCATTCTCTCTGGTCTTTTCATACTTTCTTTTTGGTTTGATTTTGAACAGATATCCAAACATTATTGTCTTAATATCTTCATCATTTGAAATAACTCTATTTGCAAATTTGAACGGATGATTACAAATTACTTCTACTACTTGATGTGGAATATTATATTTATTTGCTAACTGTATATAGATATTAGAAGTTTTTTCCTTTTGAATCATATACTATTCTATAGTATTTATTTTTAAGCAAACCATCGATTGTAAATGATTCTACGTCTATTGTAGAAGGTCTAATTATATTTATCACACTAAACAAATCCTTTGTATCATTGTTCATCATAACGTGTTCTACTACTTCTAACTTAAGAGCTTTTTCTTCCTTTTTACTATATGGTTTGATAGGTTCTAAAATTATATATCTATCTTTTTCTTTTACTTTGATGTTCGTGGTTTCTACAAACCTGGAAGAATTTCCAAAGTAAAGAACATACTCATTAAATGGTAATTCTTTTCTCATTAATTTATTCCACCAACATTTTAGTAAACCATATTTTTTATAGATAAGAATGGAACCTGATTTTATATCTAAACATTTCATTTTATTCTCAGTATTATCGTTAGTTGCAAACGATCTCCAATAACAACTGGTATCAGAGCCTTATTTACGCTAAGTTCGTCTTCAGCAGGTCCAGCTATCAAAATACCCTTCTCTTTGAAAGACTTAATGTATCTACTTAGGTTATCCTTAGTAATACCTAAATTCTCAATGATATATTTTCTATTATATCTGTTTGCTACATTCTTATTTGTATTAGGTTCCTTAACGTATTCCATATCCATTTTGATAAGTGTAGCCATCAATTCAAGTTCTCTATCAGTTAACCTAAGTATTCCATTAAGCGCTTGTAAAAACTCTGGTATCAATTCTTCATTTGATACGGATTTTACAAGTTTATTCATTTATGATTGTTTCGAGTTTGTTTAACAATTTCATCATATTGAAGTATACAGTATCGTGTTCTACCTTTACACAAGTTTGAATTTTACCTTCTTGATACTTCTTTTCAATATTGTTCTTACGTTGATTGTAAGTATTTTTCAATTGAGCAATAATAGTACGAATCTGTTTGATTTTACTCTCATCCTTAGATTCAACAGTAGCATTTTCAATTGGCTCAACTAAACCACTTTTAGCATATTCCTCAATCATATCACATGATACAGCTACGTTTACTTGGGAATAATAATTTTGTGAGTCAGAAGATTTCTCATCAGAGAACGTATACATATCATTATCCAAAGTAAGGATATCACCTGATTTCAATACACCAAAAGGTTTAATAACTTTGTATTCTGTAATCATATTATTTAATAATATTTAAAATTTGTTTCATTTTATCTTCTCCAATCTTTCTTGAAGAAATAGTAGTTTCTATACCTAATCCTGAGCAAGGATCTTTCCAAGCTTTACACACTTTGCAGTATTCTTTGCTTTTCCGTTTAGCATCAAATGGGCATTTTTCCCTGACTGTTGTAATAGTAACTCGGTAATCTGACATAGTATTTATTTTTTAATAGTTCCAAGTGCTAATTTAATCCACTTGTTTACGTCAAAATCAGGATCTTTTTCAGATATGATTCTGCAATTGTTTGAAGAATCACATACTTCGTATTGTTTGGGTTGGGTTACTAAACCCATTAGACTAATTGCTTCATTCTTGGATAATGTTAATTCTGTAGCATTTTCCATAGAAGGATTATTAACGTCTTCTGGAACAAACACTTTAATTATACCATCATCTTGTATTTGAATGAACTTTGAGTACTCACCCAACATATTATTTATCATTTCTTTAATCATATCCATATAACGCAAATATTCAAAAAAAGTTGCATATTTTATACAATAAAAAGGGGTTAACTTTATGCTAACCCCTAGTACATCCAACTACAACCACGATTAATTAAGACTACGCTTAGTCTTTAAAATATTTTTCTCCTTTTACAAAGGCTACTACATTATAAGGATTTACTAATTGACTATCTTTAAACAAATCAAAATCAATTGATGCTTTCCTAGGATATGCTACCACATCACCTACTTCAGGATGATTGTTCTCATCTTGCCACTGATACCCAGATGGCAGACGTAATACAATACCTTTTCTGAATGTAGTTAACACTTTTTCTTTAACTGTTTCAGTGTCATTGATATCATAACCATTTTCGTCCTTTTTACCAGTCTCTACTGGCTTAATAATTTCTTTCTCTACGTATTCATCCTCTAAGGGTTTAACTATCATATCCTTAGTGGGAATATATAATAAACCGTTTATAACGGTTTTTAATATGTCCTGTTGATTTTCCATACTGGCTAAACGTACTTAATTAATTTTTGTTCTATTACTATGAAATTTTTCTTAGAATATGACCACCAGCACTACAACAAATACCCTGTGCAACATTATTTAGACATCCACTAAAGTTTTCAAATTGTCTAAAATAACACCCTCTGCATCCATCATATGCTCTGATTATTTTAAAATCGTCACCATTTATGTTAACAACTCCTTTCCTAATCATTTCTAAGTATTTTGGTTCATTCATCATGATATAGTTTGATAATATTATATTATATACTGCAGTTATCTAGAGTAAGAGTAATGGTTTATATTACTACTAATTGCATTTTAAACTACTACTATATCCTACTCTGGATGTAGGAACGTATTACAATCTAATTTTGTTCCATTTTCTTTAATAATAAATTTTTATTTTAGAGTAAAGCTATCGTGAGTACCATTTTTATTCTTACAGAATAACTCACAATTTACCAAATACTCATCCATAAAATCATTTTCTGAATCTATTTCAATATCTACTTCTATGAGATCATCATTTTCGTATATTTTTTGGTAAGTTCTATAGTTCCAATTACCATTCCAATGGTCTTTTATCTTAATAAAACCATGTTCTTCTAGCCATTCACAACGTGTCATTTTAACATTATTTATGATTATTTAACATATTTACGAAAGTTTCGTAGACAATTCATTAACTTGCTGCCTCAATTCATTCACAAACCTAGTAGCTCCTTTAGGTCCTGTATACCCTAAATCTGGTATTTTATATACATGATCACCAATACTATCTATACCATACACATTATTATCCTTACTTAGGATAGTTTCTACCTCTTTAACTGTTAATTCTTTTAACATAATTTAACTATTTTTAACTTTCTAATTCTGGCATAGTATCTATTGTGAACAATACATCTAGTCCACCACCCATATAATCTGCATAGTCTATAGCATATAATTGTCCATTTTTATCTCTATAAATACCTTCCCAACCTTTGCCTTCTTTACTTCTACCTATATATTCTAAGTTATAATCTTTTACTAAGCTTGTAAAATATCCAGTAGCTATTTCATTACGTCTCATATTTTATAACCTAAAAGTGTTAATAATTCATAAAATTTGTTAATATCCCTAAAGTAAAGTGAATATGAAACCATCATATGAGCCATACCTTCCTCCATAGGGTTCATTAATCTTAGATCTGATACTTTCAAAGCCTTAGTACCATCAGCACAATCCCATTCACTTACTCTAGCTCTTAATAGCTCAAAGTCACTAAACTCGTAGTAAAGCTGGTTATCTCTGATTTCAAATCCTTTATCTTTTAATTCTTGTTCAAATATCATAATATAAAAATAAAAAGGGGTACCGAAATACCCCTTAGTTTAACGTCTATTTTCCATAGCCATTTTTTGTTCCGTAGTACGTTTCATGATGATTTCCTCAATCCAAGCTAATGCAGCATCAAACCCTGCACAAAATGCAGCTTTAGATACTAAATTAGACTCTTCACACCAATCTTCATACTCTCTAAACATTTCTGTTTCTTTGAGTCTATCATCTTCGATTAACTCATATAGGTATTTCCTAAACATAATAATTGATTTTAATGATTAAACTTATTGATTAAGCCGTATAACCTAATTCTTATTTCAGTGTGGTATGACCACAATATAGTAACGTGTATACCAAGGTAATGTTGTAAAAATTTTTTATAAAAAATATTTTTGGGGGTATTAGTGAGAACGGGAACCAAAATAAAATATTATAAAAATTTTGATAGTGTGCAATTGAGAGTGAGGACCAATACAATATCAAGTCCCCTCTCCTAACAAGTAGGGGAAATCCCCCGTCAAAGAGTTAATGTGTCAATAGAACCTTATGGTGTATAGGTAAACCGTAGAATATTATGGAATTAGTTATCAAAACTAAGGACGTAAAGAATTATGAACTCACTAAGGTAGAGGTTAAGACCTCTAAAGACGGCAAAGCACGCTATGCAGTGTGTGAGTTCAGACAAGCAGGTCTAAGAAAGGTGCTGCAAGAGCAAACTAGACCTGTTGTGATGCAGTTAATGGCTGCATATGGCAGCACCAAAGAGCATGAAGATGTATACTTCAAGCTGTTAGAGGAGACTGTTGGTGAAGTTATGCCAATCTGTCGTGTTGAAGTAGCAGGCTTTCCTGACTTCATCCGCAAGGACAATGATGGTAAAATCATCACTGAGACTAAGGAAAGAGACGGTAAGCAAGTAAAAGTAGCTTCCATCTATAACTCTGTCTTCATCTATGCACTGTGTACTGACGAAGGCGAATGTATCAAGTCTGATGCAAGTCTTATCAAGCGTGGTGAGAACTTGTACAACAATTCTCAGCGCATCGTTGATTATGTTGAGTATGATACTAAGCGTAAAGCAGCTAAGGCAGCTAAAGATGCAGCTAAGGCAGCTAAGGCAGCTGAGGAGAAGAAGTCTAATCCATTGTTGGAGGGTGAAATAGTGGATGACGATGAGTTGTAATGAATATTGCATGGGACTTCGTAGGGTATGTTTGACCGTATCGGAGATAAAGCACCAAATGACTACCATACAATGTATAGTGAGGGGAGTAGTGAGAACTACTTCCTCCCCTCTTTTTCACTCTTTTTCACATCAGGCCCATTAGTAATTTATATAATATATAGCGTAATTTAAAATTAATCCAATTCTTACTATAACGAAGCACTGTTACTGCTGGTATAGAGTGTGCTTATAAGGTTAAGTCCCAAGGAGGGCATAAATGAGTGAAAGAATCTCAGCCTTAGTTACCAGACTTAGTAAGATTTAAAAAACTCAATAACTTCCCAAGACATTGAGGGCACCAGTTTCTTTAGAACTTTAAGGCTGAGAATGTGCATAAAGTGAAAATAATCATCGGATAAAGGTAGATTAATCTAAAGTTTTATAGGAAGAACAAATGTGAGTATAAAGTACTCATTGATCTTTCTTGTGTTGCAGTTATAAATAATTCAAAAATCGAAACAAATGAGTAACGGGACAAAAGCAACAATAGGATTTTACATAATGTCATGTTTATTCCTATTATCAATGGGATTAGATCCAAAAGCAAAACTCTCAGCAATATTAGATATGATATTTGAATGGTCATTAGCTTATTGGATATTTATTGGAATATGTTATTTAATAATAAACTCATTTAATAAATAATATCATGAGTAAAAGAAAATATCACAAATCAAATTGTGATGCCACAGTTAGAGCAATAGTCGAAGATGCACTAGGACGTAAAGTTATCCTAGTTGGAAAGCACGCTTTCGAGTGGTCTATCATTCTCGAAAAAGAAGGAAAATTAGTAATAACTACCTTTCCTAATAGAGAAAAAGCAGTAGATACATTTAACAATAAATATAAAAGAAAATGAAAGTATTCAATTACATTCTATTTGGTATACTATTGTTAGTATTATTATTTTATGTAGTAATGACAATAAGTCAACCACGTTACGCAGTAACTAACATATTACTGTACATACTACCAACTCTAATTGGTATCTATTTTGGTGTTAAAGTTATTAAACATGAATAACAAACTACCCAGTGTATGAAGTGATACACAACTCTCTTTTTAATTTAATATAATGCAGCCATGGTTAGTGACAAGCCTAAGTAAATGCAGAGTCTATTAAAATTTCAATATATGAAAAAGATAATATCATTCATTTGGTTAGTATTAAGAATACTTATCTATATGATAATATTATTAATACTGTTGGACGATCCCATCCTATATCCAATATGTGTGATATTATTTGCATATATTGAATTTAAGGATAAAGTAAATGTTAGTGTTTTTCATGGTATTATAGATGAAATTAGAAAAGAATTAAAGCAGTAACATTCTTTTGGTTAAAATGTAAGACACACATCTGTTGTGAAACACGTGCGTGTCATTTAAAAGATTTTTACAAACATTGATTATAGCCTCCTAAAGGCAACGAAAGTCACGACAGAACCGTTGTATGCCTATTGTGAAATACGCATACAATTTCCCTAGAGTAAAGACAACCTCATCGAGACTAACTACACTACTTCATACGCATTTTGATTAATACACAAGTTAGCGGTTCTAGGGTCTAGTAGGTTTAAATTGCCGGGCTGAACGAATGCCAACGGCCACCGAAGCTAATGTCTTTAAATCTGAATCATTAATACTTAATAATATGATAAGAATAATAATTCAGAAAAAAAAGAGTCGTAGTATATCTCTATATAAGAGAATTGTGACTCTTAAAAAAGAGCTTAATTTAAATTGGCTTGATGCAATTAAGTTAGCTTATAAATTAAGTAAAGGATACGGTGTAGTAATCAATACTGCTATCGCATCCAAGCAACAGTGCATGTATTCATACATGGACAATCTTCATAATCAATTACATCGTGTATTTGATGCAAATTGGAAACAAGATGTAGAAACTGTTGCTATGCAAATACCCAAAAAAGACTTTGACCTATTTAAATTAGGTGGAGGTTATAGGGTATATATTGCAACAAAACCCGGTTATATAGATCACTTCTTACAGATCTATCCATAATCAGGTAAGGGAGATTTATTTCTCCCTTTTAAAAATGACAAACTTGTTGAATTATAGAACTCTATTCATGTATCTGTTGTGAAACACATACTGATTAAATTGAAATCCTAAGTAGATACATGTAACAGCTTGGCGGCGTTAGTGGCTTATGATCTACTTAGGATTATTTTAGATTATTATTAACAATTAAAAATATAAAATCAGTATGGATAATATGAACAAAGGTATTAAATTTAATTTCTCTAAAACAGAAGTAATTGCAAACAAGTTAAGATGGATAAAGACATTAAAAGAAGTCTTTTGTATTAGTCTAAAAGATGCTAAAGATGCTGTAGACTGTGGATCATACTTTTACGATCTAAGTAGGTTTTTAGATAAAAATGACGCAATTAATTTTTACAATGCAATAGTTGGCAAAATTGCGAGATTAATAGACGAAGATTGTTTAGATGTTATTAAATTTGTTTGGAAAGAAAATGAATCTAATTCTAATTCTCAAAATATCCAAGAAATTAATAACAATGTAGTGAAAGTAGGCTCAGTATACATTCTTACTGAAGAAGAATACAATCTTCTACATAATTATCGTAATCTATTAATGAATATGTTGGGTACATATAAACAATTTCTACAAGCTTATGAATCCTTTAAATAAATCTTCATTAAAATGTCTTTTATATGTGTTACTACTATTGATAGTAGTAGTTGGGGGTATTTACACCATAGCTATTACAGGAGAGTTAATAATAACCTCATTAGGTATGGGTGTTATGCTAGGTTTGTTCTTTATTTTAATTAATAAAGAATCTCAGAGAATAGAAAAATATTTATATGAAGAAGAACAAAAACAACAAGATTTATGAAAGTAGAAGTTTGGTACGCAGTAGATGAAGATGGAGATCAATATCTTTTTACAAAAAAACCAGAGAGATATACTGAATATGATATGAATTATTGGATCAACTTCGAATATTCTGATAATGAGCTTGCAGGAAGTTTTAATCGAGCGCAAATATCTGAAGAAGATAGAACAAGACTAAACATTCCTACAATGTCTTGGGAAGATGAACCAATAAAGATTGAATTAGATATTCAAGCAATGGTTATTAATCAATAAGGCAATATTGCACAGTTTTATTAATAAATCAATTATTCATGAACAAGTTTCGAGATGTAGCCATTTGGCTACTTTGCATCGTACTATTAGGAGGAATCCTATGGTATGGGTACGATAAGTACCATGGTACAGAAGCTCAAAAAGCTTCAGAATCAACTAAAAATGAGGTTATTATTCCTACTTTGGAAGAAAGACTTAACGACTGGAATGTTGAAAAGCATGACATGGAATTGTATGATTTGTGTATGGAACTTCCAGAACAAATCGTACGTACTATTCTTAATAGAATAGGTACAACTGCAACGTATGAAGAGATTGCTGAAGAGTATCTCCGTAATACAAACTATTATATTAGTATGCAGTTAAAAGAAGTTATGCCGGGAATAACAGGTCCAGATGCTAAGAATGCTAAAGTGGAAATAAAGACTGAAGTAAATAGGCCGGAAAAAGAAAGTGAGAAAGCTATTAAAGTACCAGTTATGGTAATAGATAGTATTAAATGATCATGATTGCAATAACTTTTTTGAATTTCTGACTTATAATTCATTTATATGCATTGCCTGTGAAGGTAGTGCATATTTTTCATTAGATCATCAGAAGATGACAAGCATGTGGGGCGTAAGTAGTATTTTTATGCGGGAGAAGAAGAATGGCAATTGTTCTAATTAGTACTGATAATTGCAAATACTATGATCGTGCGGACGTTAAAATCATGCCGTTAATAAGAATTGTACTGGCAATACAATTCTGCTATAACGTAAAATATGTTAGATAGCCGATTATAAGAAGTTTTATGTAAGAGTTTTTTAATATTTATTTTGCAAGCATAAAACTTCACGATGACACTTGTTATTAGTTACTCATAGTACAATATGAGTTGTTGTTAATCAACAATCGTTCAATCAAAACTATCTCTGTAGTTGTACATACAGAGACGTCATTAAAAGTTATAACTTAAATTTATCAAAAATGAAACAGTTACATCTTATTGGAACTACAGGAAATAATTTATGTCTTGTACAGATTCCAACTTCTTGGTCTCAACAAGAAGTAAAAGAAATGCTTGAAAGAGCACTTCTTGTTTTTATGCAGGAACAGGAAGGAGATAATCCAGAATTTCTTACTTCATTAAATGAAGAAGAACTGAAACGTCAATTTCCTAGATTCGATTCTAAGTTAATCGAGCAAGTTTCTATTTTACTTCAGAATGTAGGTACACCAATATCTACAGGAGGAGGTCTTACATGGCAAGTAGAAGTACAGAATTACTTATTACGTAATCCTACTTTTACTAGAGACTTAGTTCTCTTATTTAACAATCCTCTCAAAAAAGAGGAAAAAGAGTATCTTTGTATTAACTACGTTGAGGCATTACCTGAAATTGTTAAAGTTTTTAAGAGCTATGTCTAAAACGTGGAAAGAAAGTAAAGCAGTAAAACAAGGACGTTCTGAAAAAGGACATCCTAAGCCTAAAATGGAACCCTATAAAAAGGGTACTAAGAATAAAAAAGAAATTTATTGATTACTCGCCAGTTATCATATAATTTAATTTTTTATTAATATGGTGGTTATCCCCGAATCGTGAATAAGCCCAGAGTCCTACAGCAAATCAAAGCTATGTGAAGATGCATAGTACGCTAATAAAGTAAAGGGGGCAGCATATGATAAGAAAACAAAGACTATGCCACGATTCATTATTTAAAAGTATGGAAACAAAAAATGTTATAGAACTTTCTGCATTTAGTAAATCTTTATCAAAGAAAATTACGTACTTAAACCATGAAGAACGTATACTAATTGATATAGAACAAATTGCTGCAATAACTCCATCTTCAGAAAGAGAGGATTTACCCAAGAAAATAGGTTTATCTTCTTGTAATAATAATGAAGTAAAGGAAGAATTGTATACTTGTGTATTACTTAAATGCGGTTTTAGTATAAGAGTAATTGAATCAATAGGAGAAGTATATAGTAAAATAATACAAAGAACGTATAATTCTACTATCTAGTAATAAAAATTAATAACTAAAAAGTAAAAAGTAATGACACTTGAAGGACCTATTTATCAAAGTAATACCGATGGTATTAGTAATGTTTCTACTAGAGGACAACCTATTACCTCTACACTTTGTAAAAAAGATATAAAAGGATCAATAAAGAGCGCAATTAGTGAGAATCCTAGTTTTAAGCAATTTCTTGAAGAGAATAATGCTTATGGTAGATATGTAAAAAATGTCACCAATCAAATATTGCGAAGTAGAGATATCTCTGATAAACTAATTAAATGTGTACATAGAATAGCTCATAGTAATTATAATAATAGAGAGATTATTAACGACACTATTAGCTGGAGTAGTACGTCAGAAGGTAGCGATTATTGGTTTAAATTATATGTTAATACCAAAAAGTAAATAATAACAGTTTCAATTTAAAAATCAATTTTATTAACTTATCAAAATTTTAAAAATTATGGCAGATTTTAATTTAGATGCAAAAATGCAAGAGCAAGAGAACAATCAGGGTAAAGTGAACACTTCCGCAGTAGACAAAGCAAAAGAGAACATTGCTGCAAAGAAGTTGGAACAAGAGACCCGTGAAGTTGAACGTCGTTTATCAAGTGCAGAGTCTACAGAAGATCGAGCATTGAAAGAACTTCGTATGGCTCGCAAAAAGGAAGAAGCTCAAAAAGCATTTTTGACAGCTGTATCTACAGCTAAAACAAATTTTGAGTCCGACGGAGATTATCGTAAGTACGACAAAGCCGTTGAGGAAGCCGAAGAGAAGCGTGATAAAGCCGTCAGTGACGCTAAGCGTGCTATCTACGGTGAGGATTATTGGAGATATTAATCCAGTAATTTAACTCCGAAATCAGAGTTGGGAGTGTCCGAGAGGCCTCCCAATCTCTTTCCGTATATTTAGTTCTAGAAAGAGATTAATACCACGATTTAATTATTCGAATTGGAGTAGAATAAGATTATCTTGAATTAACAAGATACTCAAGAGCCTTGAGCCAGAGTGGAAAATTCTGAGCCACTGATCACGTGCCTGAGATCATTACTATCACTTGAAAAAGTACGAGCATGTACTGCTGAATCGCTAGAACCTTGAGTCAAGACCTAGTGATAGGCTTACGTAAGTAAGTTAAGTATAGTAATGATATCAAATCACACACAGAATTAGAGCTATATGCCGAAGTTGATGCTTATAATCTTTTGATGGTAAGATAAACTTCAAATTCTGTAGATCTATCAAAGGCATTTTCTATAGTAGTAGAAAGCTACATGCCTAAGACCATTCTTTTTAAGATAAGAGATAAACATGTATTATAGGTAAGATATAAGTCGCATTGCGCACTCTTAGAGGAATACACTCGTATAAAAAAGAATTCTTACTATTACTATAGATTTATAAGGTAAAGAGAGAGTGATCTCTCTTTATCTACTATCTTTCATAAAAATGTTTGTTTCAAAATTTATATCATAAGAACTGTGATATATCTTATTAGGTTTATTAGAAACTATTAGGACAAGGGTTCGATTAAGATGGTCGAGTTTAAATTGGGTGAATTCAGGGAACGCTAAACAAAAATGCTCAGAAATGACATTTTTGCATGCCAATCCTGAGCTAAGCATGTAGTACACTACATGAAAGTGCAGAGACTACTGGAGAACTAAAGTGTTCTTAATTACCAGCTAGAGCGCCCAACCCTTCATTAGAAGGTGAAGAGATAGTCCAAGATTCACGAAACTTTTTAAGTTTCTCCTCAGAAATGAGGTTCCTATGAACCATTCTGTGGCAATTAGGACATAAAGTTATTAAGTTTGTAATTTCATTTTTACCACCGTTAGATACAGGTATAATATGATGAACATCACAAGAAGCTTTATTCCAACCGCATATTGCACAAGGTTGTAATAATAGAAAATTGTAAAACGATCTAGTAATAGCATTATTAGATTTCATTCTTTTACGATAATCTTTTAATTTACAAGCATTTGTACAATACTTTGCTTTGGAAGATTGCGCTTCAAATTCCTGTTCACATACAATACATTTACATTTGTATTTCTTTCTATGTAAATTTCTGTATTTAGCAGCACATGAAAGTGAACAAAATTTTGCATTTCCTCTGTTTACCTCTCGTAAATCAGCTTGAAATTCATTATTACAATATAAACATTCTTTTTTCATATAACTATAACGTATGTGGAGATAGAATGTTCTAATAACTTAAAAGAATCTGCCCCTTCAGCTCCACGAGTTTCTGTATATCTTTTCTCACTATACCATTGCGGTTTGAGTAAAAAAGATATACTTTAAGGGGCTGCTTGGATTTGACTAGTAGTGAAAGGTAAAATAGGTTCAATTTAAAATTTAAATGGCAATACATTTGTCACTGATTACACTGCTCTAGGAGCAGCGTAAATCAACGTGCTAACTACGAAAGTGAGGGGGTCTAGTAGCTTAACTGGATAAAGCCCTGAATTTTATCAGGAGATTGTGGGTTCAAATCCCACCTAGATAACAATTTATTTAATTATTTTAAAAAGCTTATGGATGAGAAAATAGCTGAAAAAAGATTAGTATCATTTAATAAAGAATGTATACTAGCAGGACCACGACAAAGCGTCGTTAGTTTCCTTAAAATGTTAATGAACTTAGGAGCAGATGTAACAAAAGCAACATCTGCAAAGAGTTTGATAACTAGTAAATCGAACATTGTATTACTACTTAAGAATGAAGGAAAAAGTAAGAAATTTCCTCAAATCACTGTATTAAGTAGGTCTTGGTGGGATTATTACCACAATCCCAAAAAGCATAGAAGTTCTTACAAAACATACAATATTCCAAAACAATGGAATAAAGTATATAATGAGATACTAAAACTTGAAAATATTCCATTCTTAATTCCTGAGTAATATGAGACTAACATTTTGGATATACTTTGATAATCCCGGTGAAAAGGAGAAATTAAAGAAGATAATGGATGAACCATATGATGATTTTGAAAAGAATCGTCTAATCCAAGAAGAGTTTGAAGTTGATTTGCTTACAGCAAGTCGAGTTATTGACACATATTATAAATCAATTAAGAAATGAAAGCAGGAGTATATATTGTTAAAGACTTATTCAGTGAACAGAAATATATTTTGTCTTTAAATGGTAAGGAACCATTTATAAGAATCACAAATAGTATTTCACTAAGTTCATTTGCTAATGGTCTTATCGAAAGAGATCATAAAATAGTTGAACAGATTTTAGAAGATCCTACTAAATTTGAATTTACTCTTCTATCTAAAGAAATTGAATCAAGTAAAATAGAAGAAAGAAACACAGAATCTAGTAGTATTCAATATACTGATGAACAATATAAAGAATTCATAAGTATAAAGAATATTCAACCAGATGGTAATTTAAATAAAATTGCTGTTACTGCAGATATTCAAGGTAAATTACATATATCTTGGGAAGAAGCAGAAAAATTATTTGATATAATAAATATTCGTTATTTAGAAGACGATAAATGGAAGAAAATAGAGATAAAATCTTCGATCAACGAGGCGAACTCTGTAATACAATAAAAAATCTTTTTAAAAATACTAGCAAATGTGAAAACTTTTTACCTGTATTTAGAGAAGATGAAGGTTATTGTATGGATTGGGGAATAATTGGATCAGAATATGAAAAATATTTTGGTTGGATTAAAACTCCAGATGGGAAATTTTGTTCAGTATGTCCAGATAATATGGACTGGCGTACTTGGATTGAGATAAAAGCAAAAATTAAGAAATGGATTGCTTGGATATCTCAACGTCTTTTTCATCCTAATAAGATGATAGGGAGCAAACATACTACAGACTTAGTAAGACTAAGAATTGCTGTAGCAATGTTAGACAAAATAGAATTACCTAGGATATATTCTGATGAAATATTTGATAACTTAATTCAATGTTATTGGATACGTAAATATGTATATGATACATATTATTATAGATATATATTAGGTATTCCATTTTAGTTTAGAAATAAGGAAGTGTAATAAGACTTGCCTACTTTCAGACGAGATAGCTGTGTCGTCGCAGAGGGCGTTCTAAACAAAGGATTCTAGGGGTTCGACTCCCCTAGTTTCCACTAATTAATGCTTGTTATATGAAAGAAGAAGAAAAAATCTTAATTGAACAAGCAAAACACGGTGATAATAAGGCTTTTAATCAATTATATGATCGGTATCATAGATTGATAAGATATATCATCTTTGATATAGTTAAAGATGACGAACTTACTCAAGATCTATTGAGTAACACATTTATAAAAGCCTTTAGTAAACTCAGTTCTTATGTAAATCCTATTAGCTTCGAAGCGTGGCTTAAGACAATAGCAGTTAATACTACTATTGATCATATAAGAGCCACAAAGGATTTGTGTAAGAACTTCAGCATAGATAATGAGACAAATACTATTCAATTAGAAGAGACAGCTCCAGATCCCGAGTCAGATATGATTAAAACGGAGAATATTGAACTTCTAAGAATAGCATTATCTCGCCTAAGATCTAAGTATCGAAATTTACTCGAGTTAAGATACTATCAAGGTCTTAGTTACGATCAACTGAGTGTTAAGCTTGGAATTCCTATTGGTACTGTAAAGTCCGATTTGAATAAGGCAAAACGTAGGTTGAGAGAAATTTTTCATAAACTTTCAAAAAATTAACAGAACATGACAACAATGACTTTCATTTCTATGATTGTTGCTTTAATTCTAGTAATTGTAGCAATCGCTAGAGTGCAAGGTAGCCCAAAGCTAGGTATCAATTTAATATTGACACTAGCATTTGCGATTGTTGTTGGATTTGGTATCCAAAGTAAGACTCGTAATATCGAGCCTAAAAAGGACCAAATAGAAAAGGTCTCTGTAGTAAACCACATGCCCATACAGGCTTTGCAAATCGTTGGAGTGACACCAATGATTACTGCAACAATTAAGTCTGTAAGTAAGGCTTATATGTGGTTTATTAGAGACCAAGGAGACCAACAACAAGGAGAAAATCTTCTAGTTCATACTAGAACTAGAGCGTCACCAGATCACGAGGATTCAAGTTAGCTTACTAACTATTTTCGGGATCATTACTATTTCTATCATTAGTTATTTTAATAATTTAAAACTGTAAAGGACAGTAAACAAATCAATTGAATCATGTCTAATAAGAAAAATAAAACAACTCAGCAAGCTCCTGTAAAGGATACTGAAGTAAAAGATAACAAGAGTGCAAAACAAACTCAAGTAAATAATCCACAAAAACCAAAGGAAGTAAAAAAGCCTGAGGTAGAAAAAGAGGAGAGAAAACAAACTCCACCACCTGTAGATCCTACAGTAGAAACAGTTGCAACCGAAGAGATTAAGCCGGAGCCAAAGGAAGAAATTCCTTCAAAGATCGACTTAAACAATATTAAGTTACAACCACATCAGAGAATGTCTGGCGATGGTTATGCTCGACTACTAGAAGTAGCTCAGCGTCATATAGCCGGAATGAAATCTGGTGAACCAGCAACGATTAAGATGGAGCAAGCCTTCACATATAATCTTGCTTGGGGTATGACTAAGGCTTCTATTCAAGCTCGTGAAGAGAAACTTGAATTAGGTCTTGCAGTTCCAAATGATGATGTCATTGTTCAAGATGTTATTAATACATTTAATAATATTGGTGTTACAATGTTGCCGCATCATGTATCTGAGGATGGTAAACAAATGACCTTAGCATTTAAGGACATTACTCCAGAAACAGAGAAAGAAGCTAAAGAGGAAATTAAACAAGAGAAAAAAGCTCCTGTAGTTCCTGAGCTAGATGCTGCTAAGTGGAAGGATGAGAATGATGCAAAGAATGGATTATCCTATATCTTATCACAACAGAACTCCCCTTTTCCAAATCGTTTCAGCGAGGCATTGATGAAAGTACGATTATATCGACAGAATCAAGAACCAGACGAAGCAAAAAAGGAAACTTGGAACAAGATTGGATTAGGTGCATTATTCGAAGATGCTGTTACCCTGTTAGGTAATAAATCTACAGCATTAGTACGTGGTCTATGTCAGGGAACTGTTAGTTCTCTTATAGCAGATCATAATCCAATTTTCGCTCATTCAACTGTGAAATATAATCTTCCGGTTCTGAGTGAGGATGAAGTAGTTGATTTAATTAAAGCGTTTATTCGTGTTCGTAATGCGGACTCTAAACAGCCAATTGACGAAACTACAGCAGTTAAGAATGGAATCCTTGAGCCTACTCGAGATTTCTTCTTACAAGTACCGCAATTAAGTAAATTAGTTGTTAATACTGACGATCCTAAATCATATGAAGTAGGACTCGCCAAGAAGATCATGAACAAATTCTATGAAGCTTATAAGACTGAAGTTCCTATGGCAGATCCGAAGTTCATGCTCAATGCAACAAATAAAATGATCGAAATTCGTAACATGTACGTAGACAAGGATGCAGCCTTCGCTCTATATACAGAAAGCGAATATCCTAAGGAAACTCCAAAATCTGAGGAAACTGCAGATCCTAAGAAAGACGAGAAACCGGTGGAAGAGAAGAAGTAAATAACTATAAATCATTATCAAAATGAGTAGACATGACAATTTACTTACATACGTGTCATTTGCTATTGTAGGTATATTATTATCCTATAATACGAACTTCTTTCAAGTAGAAGAGGTTCGGGCAGATCAAGTAAAACCACTTGACTTGCCCGCATTAAAGTTCGATCCTAAGAATAATTTATCCTTAGAGATTGATCTTAATAAAGGTGTTTCCAATGTAAAAAGCGATATGCCGATCGCTAACATTGATGTCACCATTAATCACCCCACGAAAATCGTGGAAAAGGTAGTAAAGAAACCAGTTAAAGAAAGGAAAGAATATGAAACAAAAACTGAATATTTGGAGAAAGTAGTGATGTTTACTCTACCTACTCCTCGCTTTCACGTACCAAATGTTCAGATTCCTAAAAGTGTAGAGAGATGAAAGCAAATAATAATACATTAGATAAATTAGCATTTGTAGGCTTAATTATCTTCTTTATAATGTGTTTACTTTTTGCATGGTGTATAACATAACAGTTAAAGATAAAAGCTGTCGGGTCAAACGACTCCTTACCCGTAGTAAGAAGAAGGAGAGTGGTATTGTAGCTGTACACTTAAAAAGCAATAAGACAGCGTATATTATATTTGGACAAGTCTGATCAACAAATCGTATAATATAGACAAGGAAAACAGGATATGAGAATATGATAGCGCTAACACGCAATTCAAAAGGTAGTATGATAACTTATTAATGAGTATATCCTTTTACTCTAGAAAAGTTAATAAGAAAATGGAATAGTGTAGATATCAATCCATTCTATAGATATTGAGAACCGTCTGGCGAATATACTAAGAGAAGACACTTCGATACGCTTACCGATAAAGTAGGGAAACGTAGAAGATAAACGATATATGGAGTCTGCTTCAGCAGCTATTGATAATTATAGGTGACAATGTAATTATTAAGTCTTAGAGTAAAGACAATAGTAAACTTCATTAGAAGTCCGTGGAGGAAACCAATCCTGAAATCAAGAAGGGACTTTAAACAGCAACTGCAACTATCACAAAGGGTGATAGAATTACTCAATAAAGAACTGACTAAGTTCCGGGTAGTGTCCAAAGCTACCTTACTGAATCCACTTTAATTAATTTGGATAGGTTAAATAAATTTGCTATCTCAGTGTTCACTACATTAGTGCTGAAACACCTATATGAAAGAATATAGGGGAAGTGTAGTTATGAAGGAGATTAGATATTTAATAGAGGGTGCTATAAGGTGCTACGAATCTGAAGAAAGTAGAATCAATTACTACAGCTTTTATTCTTAGAAGTAAAGGTCAACAGTTGGTGTTATTACTAAAGATTCATATGGCTGAGTGGCTATGATCCATACTGGGAAAGTAGAAATAAATTCGAGACTTATTTTCTATGGATACGTATGACAGATTATCCGGATTAGGTGCCAAACCTATACTTTATAGAACTATTAATATCAACGTGATTGTGTTTACTGCATGAGTTATATCACGATAATAAATGGAAACGTAGAGGTTTGGTGAAGCGTACCAAAACGTTAATCCAAGTTTTAGAACAACTCTTGGCAAGATTGTAATACAGTAACACTGTATGTATCTAAAACAGGTCTGACTTACCTAATACAAAGTTTTTGACGTCGGCTAACAGAGTCCGTCGGTTGATATCCGAGAAACCTGCAAAGTTTAGTATGCTTTCTTTAAAATATATAACGAAAGTAGGGCTTTTGTAAAGTCAATGGGCTAAGTTCAAGTCTATTAACATAGAGCTACTGAATCCAAAGATTCACCACTGGCCCGAGAGTCATATTTCCTCTTAAATAAAGAATATTAGAGAGTATTAACATGTTTAACACCGTAGGGGCCAAAATCCCGAGTTAAAATAAATTTGAGGAAGTCCTCGCTAGGAAAAGCCTATCATTTGTAGGATAAGGTAAACCATTTTCTGACTGCGCCCTCAACAAGCCAACCGTTATTGCTTCGTGCATGAATACTAGAGTATGATGATAAATCATATGATCGGTATAAAGCGTTTCATTGAAACTTATAAATCTTTAAGAGTGACCGAAAGCGAACTAATACTTATAGACCTATTTGTAAGTAAGAGTAAATGGAAAGTAGGTGAAAGTCCTCAATATTCGAGCTTGTAAAACAGAAAAATCCTCGAAAAGGTCATATGGGCAGTATACTGCATATGAAAGAATAGAGTGGCAACCACTTTAGGGTGAAAAGACTAGAAGTGTTGGGTTTGGTAACGTTCCTAAAACGACCGTATATGTGGAATATTCGATAAAGTAATCCTATGTGGTTTATTATATCTTATCAGTGTGTTTAAGCCAATTTAAGACACACATACTAGTAATAGTATATTTGTATTGACAAAGATATAACGTTTGCTAGAGAAGCCTAGAAATGTATAAGAACTAGTAGCATGTGCATATCCCTATCAATATACAGCGGTAGAAGATAGTAAAAAACGTATTGATCTTGTGACTTATTAATTAATGTCGTAAGATCTCATTAGTCTGATGTTGGGCAAGCGTAAGGGACAGTTAGTCATGACACGAACCTTCATTAGTTAATATGAAAAGTATAATTGGATAATTCTAGAGTAAGACTAGTTCCATAATGCACTAGATGAAAAAGTGTCATTTAAGAAGAGGAAGTATCTACTTAAATGTGTCTCTATGGAGTGCTAGAGTAATAGCAATAGCAGAATTACAGAGTGAAATAGAATCCAACAAGCTTATCAAGTATAAAGAATAATTTCAAGGAGTAGTCATTGAATTGACGTAGGCGATAAGATAACAGGCACCTGGGCAACAACATCCCCTATTTAGGAAATACTCCAGTAAAGAAGTTCTTTTATTTTATTTGAGTTCATTAATCTTTTAAAAACAATTTAAAATGTTTCGTTGGTGGAATCAACCACGAAATCAAGGAGGAAACAAATTATGGATTATATGCGTATTAATGCCGCACAATGTGGCGCAACTTTGGGTAAATATATTTTAGTTGTGGAACGGAATCCCGTTGATACAAATTATTCAGAGGATAAGAAAAATGGTGCTTTGACTTTAAGTCGGCCTATTTACTTGTATTCAATTCGACCGATAGAAGTAACTTCAGTCGAGTTAGTAGAATCAATGAGTAACGAACGTAAAGTTCAGTTCAATAAAGATCCGAAATTACGGCTCGATATCGCCAATATTGACGACATTACGAAAGTTATTCCGGTACCGTCAGCTTCTACTGTTAAAGCAGCAATTGAGAAGTACGAACGGTCTAACAAAGAAGAAATTACTATCTTTGTAGACTATGTTAAATTAGTACCGGAAGTTATGGCCCTTAACCGGGATGAGAAGAACGTACTTCAGAGCTTCTTGAATGCTCAGATGAAGTTCTGTGGAACTTTAGCCGAGGCAAATGAGCTTGAGGCTACAGCTTGTCGGACTCGGATGAAAGAGTTAGGTATTGACGTTAATATCTAATTACTATGTCCGAGCAGGGATTTACTATAAGTCCGTGGGCGTTTAGAGATTTAACTTACATGTTTAGTGATCCTATTCTTGTAGATCAATTGCTACTTACAGATGAAAAGCAAGTAGCAAAATATAAGAAAGTCAATAAAGATGGATCGATAACACTTGGTAAAACGAGTATTTCATGGTTAAATCGCCTATTTGGTGGAGAATATGTACTTAATCCTGAGACAATTTGTCTTAGATTAATTAAGATAATAACCGGTATGGGTAGTGGTCGAAATGATGATGCATATAAAGATATGTGTGATCGTTTCTCAAATTATTATAAAGATGGAAATTATAGTTTGGCTATATCTGCAATTTTTGTTGCATATCGTTTTGTATTAGCTTCAGATATTAAAACAATGACTGAAGAGAACTCTACAGTTGAGAAAGGAGTTCCTAATCGAAAAAATGTTTTAATAAATGGAGTATTAGTAAAAGACAATTCTGGTCAAGCTGTTGTAGTGGATTTTTCAAATCCATCGCAAGTATTATTCCGTCGTCCATAAAATCGAAAATCATAAGTAATGGTAATTATATTCTGTGATGAATGATGAATAGATATTACACATTACTCAAGATATTTCCTGGTAGAGAAAGAGATGAGTTAATTTCTCTACCATAACATGGGCGTAATACGGTATGTATAATAACATGCTAAGTGGGTTGGCTAGCCTCGAGAATAAGAAGAGGATGTCATTATCGATGATGAATACGCCCTCACAGGTAGTTGATAATTCAAGTATATAAATAGATGTTTAATAATTTAAAATCAATTTGTATATGAAAATTAAATCAACAGAAATTAAGGCAAAGCTAGAGAAGTTAAATAAAGATATCACTAATAACTGGATGATCATTCGAACAGAGAACTTAGTTGAGAATGGGTTTAAACGTCATTATGATATGAAAGCATTATTAGATGATATTAATAAAAAAGCTATAGATCGTATTCAGACAAAGCTAGATCAGTTTTGTATCAATATCGGTTTTAAATCACGTAGCGATTTTCCGAAAGATAGTATTTATCCTATTATCTTTGAGTTATCAGAGAAGAATGAACAATTTGTTCAACTAGGTATTATTATCGAGAAGTCAACAATTAATCCTACCCTAAAGATGAAGAAGGGTAAGAAGAATCTTAAGCAGAACGAGGAACTTACTCGTGATTATCTAAACAAACTTCGTAATAATCTTCAGTTGGAGATTAATGGCCTAAAAAAGAAACTTGCTGACTTTAATGATGCAGCTGAGTTAGATACTAGCGGAGCATACATGTATTTGGCAGCATAAAAAGGAAGATTTGTCGCTCCCTTTAAGTAGGAACAAGAGTTTGGCAAGTCGGGTTCGAATCCCGGACGAATCACAAGTCTCGAAAACTTATTTACTAACATTAAAATTATCAAAATTTATGAAAACTAAAGATATCAAATCTACAGAAAAGAAAATATCCTCTTTAGACAAAGTAAAAGCACTTAAAGAGAAAATTATTGCAAATGCAAATGCACTTGCTGATCGTATTCTTAGTAAAGCAATTGCTAAAGAAGAACAAGAGAAAGCTTGGGAGACTAGAAAGGAAGAACTTAAAGCAGAAGCTGCTAAAAAGCGTAAAGAAGCAGCTTTAAAGAAGCGAGAAGAGAAAGCGAAGAAACTTTCTCAGATTCATTCTAGTATTCCTACTAAGGATACCTCTAAGAAGCAGAAAGCTATTGATAAAGCAATTGAGGAAAAACACGATGAGAAAATGATTGCTAAGGAGACAAAATTCGAAGATTTCAATCCTAAACGACAAAAGCTTACTAAAGAAGAAAAAGAGAAAATTGCTGCAGAAGCTAGAAAAGCTGGTTATCTAGCTTACAAAGCAAAGATGCAAAAACAAGCTTCTGAAATAGCAGCAGATCCTAAAGCGTATCAAGTACGCCAGGAGAAAAGAAAGAAATCAGAACAAGAGCGTTTAAATATGCTTGCTGAGAAACGTAAAGCTCGTATGGATAAACTTCAACGAGTAGAACTTACTCAGAAACAAAAGACACTAAAAGATCTTGAGCATTTTAAACTGGCACAAGAACGTCGTAATGAAAAGAAACTTCAACGACGTCAAATGTACCTTTCTAAGGGTAGTGTACAATTACCTAAAGTAAAGAACAAGGTGGAAGTTCGACCTATTGTCGAACAACCAAAAAAACAAGACAGTAGTAAACATCGTTATATTGTGAGAACCCAGTATATCGATCAACCTTCTCTTACTGGAGATAGAGTTGGTGCTATTGTCTGTCTTCCGGATAAGTTGAAAGATATTGTAAAATATTCTTTTAACAAAATGATGGAAAAAGAATCTGATAAAGTAGTAGGATACTTTATTTATGATTCAGATAATCCTGAAGTATGTATTATGGAGATGGTTAACTCTAAATATCGAGAGATTGATGGAGTTACTATTACTCGTTTACAAAAACAGGATAAAACTGCAGCGTAAGCTGATATTCGTCTATGAAACAGGGGTGCGTCTGTTCAACGCACAATATGATACGTAAATAATCCGAAACTATAAGGGAAAAGTTGGTAGTCTATATAAGCGCTTATATAGGAACTTGGTTCGAATCCAAGGCGTATCACACAAATTATAGCTATGAAAATTAAAGACAAAACCTGTATAGTCTTTGATATTGAAGTTCTTAAGAACATATTTACTTGTACTTGTAAGAATACAGAAACAGGAGTAATTAAAGTATTTGAAATATCTTCTAGAAAAGTAGATATTCAAGATCTCCTCAATTACTTTACTCAGGATTGTTATTATGTTGGTTATAATAATCATCATTATGATAATCCAGTATTAAATTATATCTTTTCTTTATATAGAAAAAGATATTTTGAGTTCTTTAGTACAAGAGAAATAACTGAATCTATATTCAGAATGAGTCAAATAGTAATTGATAAAAATTCTGATTTTGGATTATGGAAAGAGTATAAATACGCTAAGAATTTCTTATCAATTGATTTATTAACAATGCTATATTCTAAAGCACTACGAGTATCTTTAAAAGAGATGCAAGTAACTATGCAATATAAGAATGTAGAAGAATTTATAGTCGATTGGAAACAAGATCTTTCAGAAAAAGACATGGATAAATTAATACTATATAATATTAATGATGTAGAATCTACTGAAGAATTATTATATAGGTGCAAAAGTGATTTAGAACTAAGAGTTTCTATTGAACAAGAATATAAAATTAATTGTTTAAGTCTTGATGGAGTAAATACTGGTATGAAAATTCTTGAACAAGAATATATTAGACATACTGGTATTACTAAGGATAAATTAGAACAACTAAGAAGTCCTTGTGATCAAATAGATTTAGAGAAAGTTATTTTTCCTTGGATAAAATTTAATAGCCCTATATTACAAAACGTATTAAAAGAGATGAAGCAATTACATAATGTTTCTCCAGGTAGAAAGGGTTATGAAAATACTTTCGTATTCGGTGACATGAAAATAACCGTAGGTGTTGGTGGTATTCACGGAGATTGCGGTATAGAAATAATTAAGCCTAAAGAAAATGAATTATTATTAGATTCTGACGTTAGTTCACTATACCCAAGTATGATTATCGAACACGATTTATATCCACCACATTTAGGTAAAGAATTTTTAGAAACATATTCTAATATTCGTACAAGAAGATTAATTGCTAAGAAGAATAAAATTAAAGTAATAGATAAAACACTTAAATTATCACTAAACGGTTTAAGTGGTAATTTACAAAATGAACATTCATGGTGTTATAGTCCATTTACTGTAATGCAAATTAGAATTAATGGACAATTACTACTTTTAATGCTTTCTGAAAGACTATTATCTTTAGGATGTAAGTTACATCAAATTAATACTGATGGTATCTTATATACATGTAAAAAGGATAAATACGAAGAACTACAAACAGTTTTAAGTGAATGGGAAAATCTTACTAAACTTACCCTAGAAACTGAAAAATTTACTTCATTTTATCAGTTAGCAATAAATGACTATTTTGGAGTAGATATAAATAACGATATTAAGAAAAAAGGATTTTTTCTTACTGACGTTACCTTAGGAAAGGGATTATCACCTAAGATAATACCTGAAGCAATTATTAACTATTTTGTTCATAATATTCCAGTAGAAGATACAATTAAATCATGTAGAGATATACGTAAATTCTTACAAGCTGAGAAAACTGGTAAACAGTGGACAGTTGAGTATAATGAACAAATTCAGCAGAGAACTAATCGATTTTACGTTAGTAATAGTGGATATTACTTATGGAAATGGAAATTAGATGAGACTGGAAAAAGATCATATCATAATATGCTAAAAGGTTATGGAGTAAAACTTCATAATCGATTCTATTCTGATGAAGATCTTCAATGGAAATATTCTCAAGGAGAAACATTCCAGAGTATATATGATGTTGATTATCAATATTATATAACACAATGCGTTAAAGTAATTGAACAATTAAAACCTAGACAACTAAGTTTGTTTGATTTTGACGAAAATTAGCAGAAAATAACAAATCTTTGACAAGCTTTTAAAATTTTTAAGAGCATGATCATTGAACTAGATACAAGTTTATTAGAAATAATAGACAATATATCAATTAATCAGTTAGTATTTTTAAGTCTTGTATTAGATAAGAATCAAAAATTCCATCAAGGTATCACACCACTTATTCGCCTGGTCAGTGATAGTGAAATACAAGACTTAATCGACAGAAATCTTATTCAGAAGAAAGATGATAGTAAAAAATTAGTGTATAAACCTACTAAGGAATTAGTAGACAAATTGACTCCTAAAGACGTACTTTTTGAGCAATTTTATACATTATATCCAATAATGGTTAATAGACCAGATGGAACTAAAGGCTTTCTTAGAAGTAATGTTAAGAAATGTAGAGATTATTATAACAAATTAATTAAAGGCAATCCTGATCTTCATAATAGGATCATAACCGCTTTGAACTTTGAACTTTCCGATAAGGCAATGACCGGTAAGCTTGGTTATATGAAAACTATGTGGAAATGGCTTACTTCACATGAATGGGAATTAATTGAAGAGCAAATGAATATTAACCAATCTGAAACTACTATGTTGTATGGAACAAAACTACGTTAATCCATTACCGTTTAAACATATATCAACAGCTGCAAATGAAGCTGTTACATATATACGAAGACGTAAAAACCATGAAATTGAACCACTTAAAAGCAGGTGGAATAAATTCAATGAAATGTGTTGTGGTGGAATTGAACCTGGTTGTGTTTATACAATTGTAGGAGCATCAGGAACTGGTAAGTCTTCGTTTGTAAATACGCTTGAAACTGATTTAATTGAACTTAATTCTAACAAGGAATTGATCGTACTTTCTTTCTCATTTGAAATGCTTAGCCGTGCACAAGTAGGAAGAAAACTATCTAACAAGTTGCGTCAAACAACTACACAATTGTACTCGGCATCAGAAGATCTTTCTGATACTGAACTTAATTTAGTTGAGGAAACTGCAGAATCTCTTAAAGATTATCCTATATATTATGTGGATGATGCAGCTACAGTACAAAAGATAGACGATACAATTACATATTTTCAAAATACGATTGCTAAGGATAAATGGTTAATAGTTATTCTGGATCATACTTTATTAGTAAATAGTGATAACTATAAAGATGAAAGAATGATTATATCTGAGCTCGAAAGAGTATTTATTAAAGCAAAGAAAGTTGGTATGACAAGTATCATACAATTATCTCAAATGAATCGTAATATAGAAAATATTGATAGAATTAATAATCCATCGAGTCACTATCCGATGCGAAGCGATTTATCATCATCTGACTCTGTATTTCAAGGCAGTGATGTTATAGCTGTTTTATCTCGACCTGAAACTTTAGGTATAACAGCATATGGTCCTCAACGACTACCTGTACAGAATAAAGTATATCTTCATTTTCTTAAAGTAAGAGAAGGAGAGTTAGCAATACTTGAATTTGAGAATGACCTGAAATATAACAACCTAATTGAATTATAGATAGGATTTTTTATTAATCTTGGTTAAATAAAGGCGAATTATGACATACAAATATAATACAGTAAACAATACGGCAAAAAGTAACACAAATCTTGACTATACAATTGATTTGAGTAAGTATTTTACGACAACTACTTCTTCTAAGAAGAACGACTATACAATTAGTATCTTGGATAAGATTAAATCTATCTTTCCGTGGGCTAATAAGAATGATAACAAGTATACAATTTTGACATTGGATAATGCTCCGTATGAGAATTATACAATTTTGGATATTACTCCGGAAGCATTGAATCTAGAATGGAATAAAGCAGCTTCTCGCTTATTTGATTATATTTACTATACGGAGAATCCCTCCTATGATTTTAAGATTGGTGATATTCCGGTTAAGATTCATGGTAATTATATCCAAGTAGGTTCTCGATTGATTCCGAAGTTTACAAATTCATCATTCTTTAATGATCTTCCTAAGAAGGATCGTATTATTCTTTACAATATCTCAATGAATATTAATTCATTAGAAATTGCAGCGTAACTTAACTTATAACAAATCTTTTCAGAATTTTTACAAAATTTTTCAAACTATATCAAATTCTTTCAAAGTTTTCTGAGAAGTAGATAAACTAACATTATGATAGTATTACCTACTGAGAAAATTAAAGCAAAGGTGAGAAATCCAAGATTTCTTATCTTTTTTGGTAAGCCTGAAATTTGGGCCATAATATAGCAATATATTATGCAAATTCCTCGAATTGCTGGAACCTTTTATAATATTTTACGTTTTAAAAACAAAAAACGGATATTATAAAACAATCAGCAGCTAAGCTTTATGATAAAAGAAACTACTATAAATAAATATAAAACGTACATAGGTAAAACTATAGGATCTATAAAAATAGAAGATATAGATTTATCTAAACCTAATAGAATATACTTTATTGGAACTTGCACATCTTGTAATAGAAAAATTAAAGTAAGAAACGATGGATTATATCCTAATAGAATAGGATGTTCAAAATGTATGGGTAAATGGAGAAGTGAAAATTTTAAAAAGAAATATTCAAATTTATTACCTAAAGATATTCGTTATAAATATATTCATTTTAAATGTAACGCATTAAATAGAAACATCCCATTTAATTTAACTTTAGAGCAAGTTAATGATTTATGTTCTAAACCATGTTTTTATTGCAATAAAGAACGCTGTTTAGGTATAGATAGGCTTGATAATTCTAAAGAATATTCTATAGATAACTGTGTACCTTGTTGTGGTTCTTGTAATAGAATGAAAATGGATTTAACTCTACCATTTTTTCTAGAACAAATTAAAAAAATATATTTAAATCATAAAGAAAGTTCAACGACTATCTCGAAAGAGAGTACATCTAAAGCGATTGTAGATGGAAGTGGGGAACATCTTTATTATAAAGATGGTGATATAGTCTATCCTACATAGTGATATGTAGCAGTTCATAAGAGAACGTATACAATGTAGCGAATTGTATAGAATATAAGAGAAATCTGGTAAAACTACATTAGCAGCACATCTAGAAAATAATTTAATTATTGATTTAGAAGGTGGATCTGAATTTATTGATTGTTTAGCAGTACAAGCTAGAAATATTAATGATTTAGGTGAAATAGCTAATGCAATTAGACAAAAGAATAAAGAATGTAATGGATATTTCTACAAATATATCACAATCGATAACGCAACACGTTTGGAAGAACTTACGTTATCATATGCTCTCACTTTATATAATCAAACTCCAATGGGGAAGAGTTATAAAGGAGATGTACGATTACTGCCGCAAGGTGGTGGCTGGTTTTATGTAAGACAAGCCGTACGTAAAGTATTAGATATGTTTAGAGAACTTTGCGAAAATTTTATCCTGATAGGTCATACTAAGGATAAACTTGTAAACAAAGACGGTGAAGAACTTTCAGAAATGGAATTAGATTTAGCTGGAAAGCTAAGTAATATTATATGTGGAGAAGCTGATGCTATCGCATATATTTCTAGAAAGAAGAATCAAACCATTGCATCCTTTAAAGGTGGGGAGAATATTACTATTGAAGCAAGAGCTCCACATCTAAGAGGCCAAAATATCGTTATTGCAGAAAGTGATGACGAAGGAAAAATCTCAGTATATTGGGATAAAATTTATTTGCCAGACCAAGAATAACCAAAACATAGAAGAAGATGATTTATAGTTCACAAAGAGCACAAGCTATCCAGAAAAAAGATATTGCATATTTAGCAGCTGGTATTCATGACAATGTAGTATTAGAATCAATTAGAGTAGACAAATCTCTTAATGGTAATAATTTTATTGAGTTTAAATTCATTGCAAAAGATGGTAAATTTATGACCCATACAGAATGGGAACCATCTAAGTCAGACAATATGTCTGATGAAGATTTGCAAAGAAAATGTGATAATCAGTTTGCAAGAATTGACCAGATTCTTGAATGCTATTATCCAAATCCTGAAGATAGAGTCTTTAATGGTGAAAGCTTTAAGGAATTTATTACTTGGGTAGCTGAAAAGCTTAATAACGCAGATAAGTCTACATTGCTTCGTATTAAAGTAGTATATAATAATAGTGGTTATACTACTCTACCGAAGTATGCAAAATATAGATTTATTGAACCGATGACGATTGTTGATAAGAATGAGTCTGTTATTGTCAAGTTGAATATTGATCAATTTGAGAAACCAGTAATTGCTGATTTTGAACAATCGAATCCAAATCCACTATTATCTAATGATTCATTTACCGTAGTAGATGGAACTTTAGATAATACAAACAATGCCGATCCTAACGGATTGCCATTTTAAAAATATAAATTCTATTTGCGCAATAGAACGAAGACTATGCAGCCTCTGATTTTATCACGCAAGCATACCAGATCGTAGGCTGGCACTGACCACACAGGGGGTATTGTAAAAGGTGGAGCAATGTCTAATGGTTAGATTCGTGGGGATCGTTACCCCACATTGCACTTATTCAAATTTATATCATATGTATGACTCTAAAAGAATTAAAAAACAAGATAATCCTATTACTCTGGATTACATCTTATCAAAAGTCACAGAATATGATATTTATGCTAGATATCTAGGACAATTTAAAGTTGGATTTATTTATAATAGTCCATTTAGAAAGGATAAGAATCCTTCATTTGGAATATTCCGAAGTAAAAAGACTGGAAAATTACTATTTAAAGATCATGGTAATGGTGAATGCGGAGATATAATTAAATTCGTAGAGTTATATACAGGTATAACTAATTACAATGATTTATTAAATCAAATAGTAAAAGATATGCAAATTACTAATAACACAGTATTGCATAGTAATAAAGAAGTAGAGAAATCTACTGAAACAGTTATCGGAGTAGTTAGACAAGACTGGACAGATATAGATAAACAATATTGGTCACAATTTGGAATTTCTCTAAAGACTTTAAAGAAATTTGGTATAAGTAGTATAAAATATTATTTATGTGATGGTGTAGTAAAGGGAGTGTATAAGGAAAATAATCCTATGTATGCATATAAAGTATATGATAGATTCAAGATTTATAGACCTTTAGCAGATAAATATACTAAATGGCGTAATAATTTAACTCCATATGATATTCAGGGATATGAACAATTACCTAAAAAAGGTGATTTACTAATTATTACTAAATCTATGAAAGATGTTATGTGTTTATATGAAATGGGTTATACTGCGATATCACCAGCTTCAGAAAGCACATTTCTTACTCCAGATGTTATAGATGCACTTAAACTTCGATTTAAGCGTATTTTAATATGTTTTGATAGAGATGTTCCTGGAGTTAAAAATATGCGTAAGATAAGCCTTAAAACAGGCTTAAATGGATTCTTAGTACATAAGAAATTCCAAAGTAAAGACATATCTGATGCAATTAAGAATAATGGCTTTGAAGTAATTAAAAATTGGTTAAAAGAAACGCTATGATATGGTTTACTTCAGATCTACATTTCTTTCACGATCGTATACTAGAATTTCATCCTAAGCGAAAAGAGATATTTGGAAATACTGTTGAAAAAGCTAAAGAAGCTATGATACAGTTATGGAATTCTAGAGTAAATAAGAAAGATACAGTATACATTCTTGGTGATTTAGCATTTGGTGAAGTAGAAGATAAAAGAAAACTATTTCAAAGACTAAATGGAAATAAAATATTAATACTTGGTAATCATGATAAAATACCAGATCATTTAAAATGTTATTTTAATCATATTACTCAAATTAAGAACATTAAGTTTAAGAAATCTGTATATAATTTCTTACATAAAGATCTAGAAGTTATTATGTGTCATTTCCCAATATTAAGTTGGGAACATAAAGATAAAGGATCTATTATGGTACACGGTCATTGTCATGGAAAAGTAGATCAAATAAATACAGATTCTAAAGAATTAAGAGTAGATGTTGGTATAGATGGAAATCTAGCTAATTATGACTTGATATCTTTAGAAAAACTTGCAAATCATTTTATAAAAATAGAAAAATATAACGAACATGGAATGGTTAAATAGTACACCAGGTCTAACATGGTTACAATTAATTCTGATTAGTTTTATTGGAAATCTTTGTGGAAGTATACTTTGTACATATATTGATCGTTATGAAGCAAAGAAAAACAAAAAGAAAGAAAACGACAAATCGGAAAGTTAAAAATGCCACACCAAATACATATGATGGTATTGAATTTAAAAGTAAACTTGAAACATATGTTTATAAACAGTTAAAGGCTCATAATCTCAAAGCAGAATATGAGCCTATTAAATTTGAATTAATACCAGCATTTACATTTTGTGGTAAGAAGATTCGAGCAATGACTTATACTCCAGATTTTGTTGGAGATAATTTTATCATAGAGGCTAAAGGAAGACCTAACGATGTATGGCCATATAAATGGAAATGGTTTATGTGGTCATTATTAAATAAAGGATTAGCTGAGAAGTATAAGTTATTTGTAGTACATAATCATAAAGAGACAGATGAATGTATTAGACGAATTCAAGAACTATAAAAGAAAGTTCATACAGATATCTCATCGAACTGCAATATTAATGCACATCTTTGAGAAATCTGATGATGATTTTGAGGATATAATTCTAAGTGAACACGAAGAATATTATAAACAAAATCATAATATAAATATATACAAAGAAGCAGCAGATCAGTTCTTTAAACAATTTGAAGGAAATGAATGTCTATGTTTTGTAGAATGTTTAAGAGATAAATGTAATGAAATGCTAGAAGAGCACAAAGATAAAGTACAAAAACTAAAACCAAACAAAGATGAAAAACATATCTGAAAATACAATTAAGTTATTTAAGAGTAATTATAAGTTAGCTATTTCAGAACTCGAAAATAAGATTTTAGAGAAAGAAATGGAACTTGAGAACTTTTTTAATAATGATAATATATCCAAAAGTAAAAATAGTTATACAGTAAGTTTATTTTATACTTATTATGATAAGAATCTATTTAAGAGATATCATGAATTGAAACAGGATATTACAAAATATTATAATCTGTTACAAGAATATAAAACAACTTATGATAACTTTATTTTAGGATTAGAAAATGAAAGTAACAGCAATCAGTGATTTACATGGTAATCTTATTGATATAGAACCATGCGATCTACTATTAATATGTGGTGATATATCTCCATTAGAGATTCAAAGAGACTATATTCAAATGACAAAATGGATATTTAATGAATTTCAAGAATGGATAATGAAGATAGATTGCCCTACTATTATACTTACTCCAGGTAATCATGATTTTTGGTTTGAAAAGATGATTACTCAATCAAATACTTACTTATTTAATAAGTTAACTATATTGGTTGATGGAGAAATGAAAGTATATAATAGTACTGATGACAAATGGTATAAAATATATGGAACACCTTGGTGTAAACAATGTGGACCATGGGCATTCATGGCTAATCACGCTGAATTAGCTAAGAAATATGAAAAGATACCAAAAGATTTAGATATATTAATGACTCACGAAGCATCTAATTTTGGAGAAGTTGGAACTACTCATGACAATGGAACTGAAATAAAGTACGTTTGTGCTGCATTAACTGATGAAATTAGACGAAAGAAACCAAAGTATGCATTATGTGGACACGTTCATACTGGAAATCATAATATTACAGCATGTCCTGTATACGATTATGTATTTCAAGAAGATACAGAATGGACTAATGTACGTGTAGCAAACGTAAGTATACTCGATGAATCTTATTCAATTTATTTTAAACCATTAACATTTGAACTATAACTTAAAATTTACGATTATGAAGAATTACGAATTAGTTAACTTACAATTAGACGAGCAAAATATGAATAATGAAGTAATGTCTCAGACTGAACAAGATATTTACTTTGAAGCAGACGAACTTAATGACATTGCATTCGTTAATGAACTAGTAGAAGCAGATCGTTTAAGTAAGTTAGAAGAGTAATTATGGATATAAGCATACCTTATTATGAGGATATGTCTAGAATATCTAATTCAAATATCGGATGGTTCCTTAAAAAGGGACCCCGATATCTAAAAGATATGCTAGATGGAAAAATTGAAGGATTAAAAGCAAGTTTCTTAGATAAAGGAACTATGATTCATGAATATATCCTTCAACCAGAAGAATTCTGGAATGATTATATTATTTTAGACTTTGCAGTACCTAAAGTAAAACAACAAAAAGATCTTCTAGAGTTTTATTCTACTGCAAGATTAACCGATCCTTTTGCTACTGAAGAAGATATATTATTAATGAGTTATAATGCAGCTTATAGTAATAATAAACCCATTAATAAAAGAATTCAAGAAGCAAAAGAACTAGTAGAATTATACAAAAACTACATTGAATACTTTAGAAATAAAGATAGTAAGAAAGTTATTTCTTTTGCTGATTTGGCTCTTCTAAAGGCCATAAAGCAAAATATGCAAGAGCATAAAAAAGCAAATGAGATTTTATTTGCTTATCCAAAAACGTTTGAAGTTCATAATGAATTTCATATAAATTGGGAATTTCCAAATGCTTCTAAGTTAGGAGACTTCCCTTGTAAATCTTTACTCGATAGAGTAATGATTGATCATACAAATAAGAAAGTAATACTCGTTGATATTAAAACTACAGCTGATGTATACAATTTCAGACATTCTATAGAAGAATTTGACTATTGTAGACAATTAGCTTATTACTGGTTTGCAATTTATTGGTATTTTAAAAATGAATTAAAACTAGATTTAGAAGAATATACACGAGAAACATATATAATAGCCGTTCAGAGTCATGATGGTTATGAAGTAAAGGTTTTCAATATTGAAAATCAATACATTGAAGCCAAAGTATGTGTTATTGAAGATGCTATTAAACGCATAGCTTGGCACAAAGATAATGACTTATGGGATCATATAAAAGAATATTACGAAGGAGATGGAGCAGAACTACTATGATTATTAATAAATATACAAAACATAGTATATTTTCACTTCCTCAAATATTTTATGATACCTTTACAAAATATGATTTGAAAAATAGTGAGTTTGTAAATATGTACACAAGTGATATGAATAACCCATTACTTTCAAATCATATTTTTTTAGTATTTCATAATACTAAAACTTACTTAATAGAGAGATTAAAGAAACATAGACTATATTATTGTGATTATACTTTAACAATAGATAGAATTAATTATAGAGTATTTGCCTTTAATAAGGCTTATTCAATTCATTCCATCGTAAACAAGATAGATCTTGGTTTATATGAACGTTTAGGATATCAAGCTAAATTACAAATATTAAACTTTTGGAATATTAGTGTTGATAGTAAAGTTCATGAATACCTGTTTAATCCTCTTGCGAAAGTAACAAAACCGGTAGGTGAAAATATATCACTACAAGATTTAAAATACAGAAAAGCCCCAACAGTAAAAACTGAAGGGGCTTTATTGTAATGGCCGTTAAAATTTTTGTGGCTTTAAAAGTTAAATATTGAAATCATGTTATCGTAATACTCCATTTTTGATCTTGGATCTTGTGCTTCCCATATACTTCTTAAAGGAGTAGCCTTAATTAAGGATCGTTGGAATCGGTTCATACCCTTGTATGGACCTTTTTTTATCTTCTGTGTAGGATCATTCAACATCATTGTAGTTAAGTCACCCCAATATTGTAAAGTAGACCATGCAGCAGTAGGAGTATTAAGTAAGTTAATTACTTCAATAGGTAATATGTTACCACGTGTCTCTAATGAAGCTCTTAGAGTAAGATACGCTGCTTCTTGTTTCCACCAATTACGTTTGTCATCATCTGCCATCGCTCTTACTAAAGAAGAAATGATCATAAAACCTACTGTGGAAAATAAAACTTCATAAGTAACTCTTTTAAGACATCCTTTTTCGAAATCGTCCAATTCATCATAATGATTTTGATATAGTTCCTTTAATTGATCTATTTTATTCTGATTAAAGTAATGTCTATATACATATTTAACTGCAGCTGGTACTTGAGCTTCGCTCCACATGCCTGTAGAATAGTTAAATTGACGTTTAGTTAAGAACTTAGTTTGTAAGTTAACCAAAATAAAGTTACGGAAGATAAGTAATAATTGTCCAATTACAGTTGCATGTAATTTACTTCTATCCAAGTCTGTTAATTGCGTGTCAATTCTGGTACCTACTTGTTTTGCCGTATTTCTAACTTTGTTTATAGTAGCTTCATCGAGAGATTTAGCGTACTCTGGTTTTATTACTAGTTTGTTGTTTTTAACTTCAAATGCATCATAAAAAGTTACACTTAGAGTATTCCATTTGGCATTGCCTTCCTTTTTACTCTTAAATCTTCTTAGGAATTCGTTTTTATTTAAGAATTTACCAGATTCAGGATCATATTTATAGTATAGACCAATTGCCAATGCCATTTTACCTTTTGTTACATAATCTGACATTTCATGTCCAAAATACCAGAAGTGTTGATTTAATGCTCTTAAAAATCTAGATTGATTAAGTTTACTAAAGGTTTGAGCATTTTCTCTTACTACACCTAAATACTCCATATAACATAGAACCTTGTCTTTGTTGTTTGAATGACCTATGTTCTTTATTGCATTTGCATATGATGGTATGATTAATTTTGTTGCTTGTGCAAGTTCCTTATTTCCAAAGTATATACCAGAAATTGCTTCGAGTCTATTTTGTATTTTGTTTGTAATAAGACCAGTAAGAATCACATTCATATTTTGAGATATTCCTTGTATTCTAGTGTATGCAGCTAAATTAGCAGCTAACTTACCAACACTTACTGTCACATGTTTGCCTTTTGGTAAAGGAACATCTAATTCTAATGCATTCTTTTCCATACCATATACCAATTGATCTAGTACAGATTTTAATTTATCATATGTCTTACTTTCCAAACCTTGTATTCTACCACCCTTCTTATCGGTAAAATCTGTACGACTAACAAAATCAAGAGCTACTTCTAATTCTGGAGCAATTTCACTCATTTGTTCATAATTTTCTGCCATTTTGTAATAAGCAATGACAGATCCTACTATATCATTTGTTAAAGCGTCTGGATTTGATAACATCTTAATATACCTAGTAGGTATAAGTTTAACAAGTGACCCATCAGATCGTTTGGCATTTTCCAACATATATGCATTATCATCATCCTTTACGGTGTAAGTATCTTCTATTGCATACGCTAACCCCTTTAAAATATTGTCCTTACTTCGGATTTGTGTCCATGCCCCACCTTCTATTTGTGGTAGTCTATATTTATTTTCATACTTTAAGAATTGAATCTTAGAATTTGATAATTCCATTACATCAACAAGTTTATCGTAAAGCTTTTTTAAGTTTGAATCAGAAGTTATTTTACGATAATTTGCACTGTTGTCATACAATTCAGGATTTGGAATTCTTGTTTCTCCACGATCTGCATATTTAGTAAATCTTTTATCGTAGAAAGGTGATTCTTTATCGATTTCAGACCAAGATCTATTAGGTACTTTGCGCATGTATTTAGATCTTAACTCTTTCTTCGGAACTAATTTCTTCCAAAAGGAAGCTGGTACAAGATTTCCTTCATAGTCATATCTAGCATTTATAGAAACCCACGCATTATATTCAGCTTGACCTAATTTTTCAACTCTTTCTAATTCTTCATAGAATCTAGGGTTTACTTCCCATTCAGCTATGTCCATTACTTTGGATTTCTTTGATTTATCACGAGTTTTCAAACTTTCCTCAGAAATCAATTCATCATAAGTATTAATCCACGACTTTACTTGGTCAGGCATGCTATCAACATCTACTTTACCATCTTCTCTGGTGTAAAGTCTTAACATGTTCTTTCTAGCCGTTTCATATAGTATTTGATCATCAGATTTATTTGCGTTTGATGAAAGAGTTTTAATATCGTCCCAGAATTCTTCAATTATTTGATCAACTGTATTGCGTTGTTCCCACTTAGCAAATTTCTCTGGACTTAAGTTCTTTTTTGCATTTTGTAGAGCTTTGTTGAATTTTTCCATATTTGGAGTATAATGTAATTTCTCTCTTAATTTTTCATTATACTCTCTCATTTCTATTGCTATTTCTTTATCTAATCCAACTTTTACTGAACCATCTGGATAATATGGATTAGCTAAATTTCTACGTCTAGTTTCTAACTCTTGTAATTTTAGATAATCTTCATCGGATAAATCTTCTCTGTGGTAATCTCCGTTCTTATCAACGGTGGTACTTAACAATAGATTTATTTCCATATTTATGGAATCTCTACGAGATCTTGCTTCTTCACTAAGACTGTTAGTTAGCTCGTAATACTCTGGAGTAAACTTACGAATTGTATGCTTAGCTTCCCAATCATTATTTGCTTTATTCCATTTCTTTAGTTGCTCTGGATTCAATAAACCAGGCACTTCAGCAATATCTTTATCTCCAAATCCTAATTTTTCGGCTAACTTTTTTTGATGTTCCAAGTAATCTTGATAGTGTTGACCGTAATTTAAGTCTCTTGTTATAAAGCCTGTTTTATGACCATCTTTATTTTTTTCATGCATATAAGCTAACTTAGATTTATCTACATGTGATAGGATTTCTACAAGCTCTTTACCTACTTCTAGTTCTTTTTCAGCAACATTATTTTTAGTATTAACTATCTTGTTAAGAATTATACGTACTAACTCACTATTAGAATATTGTGTATTACCTGCCCACTGATCCCATAGATTTATATCCACATCACCTTCATCTAATATTTTTTTAAGATGATCTATAGTAAATGAACCGGCTTTAGTTGCTTCTCTAATAAAATTATCTTTAGCAACAATATCTGCTAAGTTATTATAGTTTCTTACTAATTCGTAGTAGTCACCTACAGTCCTTTTTAAGTTTTGTTTTGTATCCTCAACTAATTGAGGATCATTTAAATAGTCAAACGTAGATTCATCATCCAACATGTTCTGGATATTAGTAGCAATGTTACCATAAAAACCAATATAACCTTTTTTTATCATATCTAATTCTGCAGAAGTTATATCTAGCGGGTTATTGTACTTTTGATTTTCATTTACTTTAGTTTGTAAAGCCTTTACTTCATTTAATGCGGATATTACGTCACTTGCCATATAGTCCACAAATTCGAAAGTAGCTTGATCGTTTTCCAACTGGTTTAATTTAAATTCCAATGCTCTTAATTCATCTACTTTCTTACTGTCACTATATTTTGCATATTGAATATCTTTTATTCGCCTTGACAAAGCTTGAATAAGTTTATTATACGTTTCGTGTATTTTTTTTGGAACGTATGATGGATTATTTATTTTATCTGAATTATTTAATAACACATCTATAGATACTTCTCCATCATTATTTAATACAATGTTTCTTATCTGTCTAAATTGTGCAGAATATATTAATGACTTTGTTCGTATAGCTTCTTTCTTATTACCATTAAAATGATTAACTAAATCTGAAAATAGCTTAGATGGCTCCCCATTGGGAGCCTTATCTAAACCATAACCATTGTTTTCTGATAACACATAATATGCAGCATTTTCATTACCCAATATCTTTGTATATTTCTTGAGTAAAGCTGCAACCTCTTTATTTTTAATATTTAAACACTGCATAATTATTCACATTCTTTTCTACGTTGTTTACCATTTGCTGTTAACTCATCAATTGAATCCTGCAAAGATGCATTTATTGCTTGTTCTTCTGTAGCTGGTTCAAATTCTATATCGTCTAATAAATCTTCTTCGGCTATTTCATTTCGCATAGAAACTTTCTTCTTATTCTCTGCTTCTGAATTTATTATAACAAAGTTTTTAGCACGTGACACAGCTACATATCTCAACTCGTTTCTTAACTGCATTACATCTTTACCATAACCAAACGTATCAATTTCATTGGAGAGTATTAAAACTTTACTGTACGTACTACCTTGTGATTTCCAAACAGTTTGTGCATATCCATAATCAATTGCTTTTCTAATTTTTAACCTGCCTTGATTGTCTTCTAAATTCTTGGTAATGTTTAATTCATTATCAATGTTAAACGCCATTTGAACTAAATCTCTATATTTAGATATTTGCCCATTTTGTTTAGCTTCTTTAGCCATTTTCCACAATCTATCTTTATATTCTACTACTTCAAATAGCTTAGAATCTGGTTCATTTTTGTCAATTACAGTAAGTTGAAAGTCATCCATAATAGTACCACCAGTCGGTCTAATTGATAAATTGAATGCTTTAAATTCTATATCCCCTTTATCGGTTTTGAATTTAATGTTGGTATCCTTTACACTTTGAACTATATAATCTCCAGAGTTTATTAGTCTATAAGATCCATCGGATTTTCTGAGTTTGTTTGAATACCCCATTATAATATCACCTTTTACAAATGGTTTAGCAAATTTTCCATATCTCAAAGATCTAATCTTTGAATTATATGTAGATGCTGCAGCATTTGTAGCAGTCAATACTCTAAAATGTAAAGGATCAGCATTGAACTCTTCAGAAGTAACAATCTGTTTCAGGTTTTTATCTATAATTGCATCATCCGAAGTGTACAATACTCCTTGACCTTTATCATTTATATCAGTTTGGTAACTCAATCCTTCACCTCGTCTAAGTCTAGTGGCTTCTTTTAAAATAGGATTATCACCAGTTCTTTCTACTTTGGTTAAAGTTATTTGAGGTACTCCATCAGATGTAAACACTTTAGAAATATGATCTGATTTTACAGGTCTCAATTGTGCAGAATCCCCAACATATATTACACTACCGTTATGTTTAGCTACAATTTCTTGAATATATTCATACAAGCCATCTTGTACCATTGAAGCTTCATCAATGATAATTAATTGACCTGGTTCGTATTTCATTTGATTCTTGGCTCTAAACTCCAGTTCTCTTAAATCCAATGAGCCTTGTTCCATCGCTATATCAGTATCTGGAGTAAACCCAAATAAAGCAGAAAGTGTGTACACATTAGCATTAGGATTATTTTGTTTAGTTATAACATTTGCTCTATGAGTAGGAGCAGTATATACAATGTTACCTCTACCGATTCTATTATTCAACCATTTACTAAATATACCAATGATAGTAGATTTACCTGTACCAGCATAACCAGATAAAGTAATTTCGGTTCCACCATCTTCAATAAACTTCTCTAATTCATATAGAGCTGATTTCTGTTGGTCATTTAATGAGAATGGTAAATTGATCTTAAACCCATCATTAAATGTAAATACGTACTCTTCTTCTACTTTCTTAGCTTCTTCAGCTGCTTTCGGTAAGTCTTTTGCAAGTGAAGCAGCTTCATCAGTAAAACCAAATTGATTAGCATAATCTAAGAATTCCTTAGTAGTATCAGTAATTGCTGGTTGTTCTACATTTGTGTTGTTTGCTATTCCAGCAGTCTTTAGGAATAATTTTGTAATGTTTTTATCATCTATTAGAAGCTCTCCACGAGGTCCTGTTTCAATAAATTCATTAAAATCAGATTCACTTCCAACACTTAAGTTAAACATTACATCCCCAATCTTTTTGTCATTATTGTCGTAAACCTGTCTTAGTGTGTCTCTTGATTTATTTTCAAATTGAATTACATAACCATTTTCATATGTATCTTTTGTAACAGTTACATTTTTATCAGTTTTGGTTGACTCACTTATTATAAAGTTACCCAAAGTTTTTGATGTTTTGTCACTTAAAGGAATTATCTTGGTATCAGAGGTACTAAATGCAGGTGTGATAGGTTGTTCAGTGCTTGATTGATTCCTTAATAACTCTCTTACTTCCATCAAAATTTTTGGGAATTCTGTACCCCATTTACCTTTATCTTGAGTATGAGTAAGGGTTGCATCACCTGTGGATAATAATTTATTTAAAGCTTCTGGATTTTGATTGAAAGATTCTAACAATAAATCTCTCATAATATCACTGGATGCTTTATCCCAAGAAACTGTATTTAAATCTTTAATTTTTCTACCAATAGATTTTGCTTGACTACCTGAAGCAGTTTCTAGTCGTTTCTTAACTGCTTCTTTTTCGTCATCTGACATAGAAGAAAATACTAATTTTTGAGCTTGAAATGCTCCTTCTACTGTTTGAAAATTACCACCAATGCGTATAGAAGATTCTGGTTTATCACCAGATATAGTAAAAGGTCTAATTGCGAAATTACTTAAGTCTGCATTTTCACCAGTACCAGCATATATATTAATTGTTTCTGAAGGTTGTTGCAATACTTGTGATTTACTATATTCAAAGTTATCCAAATACTGTTGATATGCTGCTTCTGCATCAGCTTCACCTTTTTGAATTTGATAGTCTTTAACCCATTCTTGATAAGATAATGGTTCAGTTGCTTGTTGAGTTTTAACCGTTTGCTGTATATTAGCAAACATGTCTGTGTTAAATTCACCAGCTTGATTAAATGCCTTTGCTTGTAAGCTAGCTTTTACCGGAGTAAGATCAGTAACCCAAGTTATTTGTTCTTCTGGCATAATTTCATAACCCTTTGGTACAACATTATTGTACTTTAAAACTGATTTACTACGACCATTTTCTATTAATACATTACCTCTATATGCAATTCCCTTTTTATTAATTAATCGATATACTGGAGCTTCATCTTCATTAATACCTATATATTCATATAAGAATGTTGTTCTAGGATCATTGTTTCTATCTAATTTTACTTTTTTAAATGGTGGATATATAGGTTGACCATTTTGATTGAATGAAATTATAGATTGAGACTTTTTATCATATATAATGCCAGGAATTTGTACTTCCACTCCTTTCTTGTTTACTACAGTAAAACCACTATCTTCGTGAGGTAACGCCCTGTATACAGGTCTACCTTCTTCTTCAATAATTTCTCTACTAGAATCTAATACGTAATAATCAATAGTAGGAACTACGTGGTCATTCCACCACAAGTCTTTTATTACTTGGAATACTTTAATATCTTTAATTGCATCATCAGGATTTCGTTCTAAATCTCTAATGTAATCAAAATAACCTATTTCCTCTCTGATTGAATTAGGTACATATCTAAAGATATTATTCTTACCAAATGCATCACCAGAAGTATAGAAAGCATACAATGCAAGATCTTTTGCAAAATCTCTTATTTCCTGATAATCACTATCCCACAATTCCTCCCAAGCTCTAATGATCTCATTTTCTAAGTTATTATCACCACTCTTGTTTGGTTTGTAAGCAATAAAATCAGGACCATTTAATTCAGTTGTATCTTCCTTTGGTCTACTAAAGATGTTATTAATAAGTACATTTTCAAATGAACCATCACTACTTAATAAATCTGGATATTTGCCACTTCTTACATCAGATTTAATTCTATCCAATCTCTTAGAGATACTATTTGGACCACCTAACAAACTACTGAGCTTTATTCCATTTTCAGCTAAATACTTATTAAAGAAACCAGCTTTATACGTAGCTTCCATACTTCTGGTAATATTATTAATGTATGTATCATCACTAATTGCATAACCTTTAGTATAGAATTCTATTAATGTTCTTAAGTTTTCAAATTCTGGAGTAAGTCTAATCATAGTGTTTTGGAAGGCAATTCTAGGGAATATTAATGCATCTTGCATTTTCTTACCTAAGAATGTATTTGAGAATACCTTTATAGGATCTTCAAATACTTGTTGCTCTACCATGAATTGTTTCCATTTATCCAAGAATGCACTTTGTAAACCAAAATTATTACCAAAGCGCTTAGTATCAATTTGAGATAATGTAGTTAATTCAGACAAAGATCTTGAGAACGGATTAAGTTCTTGATAAGTCTTCATAATAAGCAACTGATTGTAGTACCAGTCAAATGTTTCTTCTTTTTTCAACTGCTTCTTCAAGTAATTGACATCAAACATCGTTGCTCTTTGTTTAACACCTACACCTTTATCATTCAAAAAGTCTAAAAGCTGATCATATTTACCTTTAGATAAAGATTTTGCTTTCTCAAAATATGTATTCCAAATAGTTCTATATGCTAGACTTTCAGGATTTTTGTTTTGTGTATCTACATTATAAAAGCCAGAGTATTTGTCATATTCTATTGCAAAGTCTTTTAATATCTGTTGAGGCAAGAAATAAAATGTACTTTCGCCTTTACCAGATCTAATCAAGAAGTTAGTCATATTAAATGTTAACTTCCTTACATTCAATCGAATGATGTATGGATCTTTTGCAACGTCCACATGAGCATTGATTAATGCTGATAACCAGTCAAGGATATTAATCTTATTTCTATCATTACTCTGGATACCATACAAATTACTTATACCATAGTCTCTTAAAATTTTATTTGGTTTAAATCTTAATTTGACCAATTGAGTAAGAACTTGATGAGCATTTGCTAATGCAAATGGACCAATACCAAATTTACCACCATTCAACTCCGCTTTAGTTCTACTCTGGAATGCTGGAGTGGCATAATACAGTTGGGATTTGCTTGTACGTTTACCTTGACCAGTTATTGTATCTACTTCTTTAAGAATGGTATCTTTTAAGTAATCGGTTACTGTATCTAGTGGTTGTCTAGCTTCTGCAAAGTTCAATGGGTTAGAAATAACTGATATATACATGTCAAGAAGCATATTTTCATTTGCTTCCTTTGAATTAGCTTCAAAATCAGTTTTACCATTATATCTTTCGTATACTTTACGAACTATGGTTTCATCATCTAAGCCAGCTTCTCTGAGTCTGTTAGTGTAATCTTCTTTGGTCTCAAATTTGATTCTATTACCATTCTTATCATAATTGTACCTAGCAACAAATAACTTATCAATATCGAAGTCAGAACCAGTAAGAGATGTAAATTCATCGGGTAATGTGATAGTATCACCAATTTGCTCAGGATACAAATCTACTACTTTAAGAGCTGCAGTTGACGCTTGGCCTTGAGCAGGAATACGATAACCCATTGCAATAGCCTTAGAATTTGGACCAACTATACCATGATCTATTAACCACTTTTTAGCTTCACTAAAAGTCTTTTTGTCATAATCTGGAATTATGTGTTTCAATAAGTTGATTGAAATAACACAATCCATAGTACCATCGGTATTTGCGAATCTTAACTTTCTTTCATTTTGTACATCTGAAGTTACAGCAATTCTATTGTACAATATCGAAGACATTTGAATAAACATACCACCAGGTAAGTTGGTATCAACAATTGATTTATTCAACATTGATATAAGACCGCTTTCTATCCAAGAGTTATCAGATAAACCAGAAATTGGTGCAACAGTTTCACCATTTTCAACATCCAAACCATTAATAACATTGTCATTCATGTTTGAACTTAGAGCTTTGCGTTGCATAATTTCAGCAAATCTTTGTACACTTACTTGAGGTTTATCTGGAGTAATACCAAAATCTCTCTCTATCTCTCTTCTACCAGCTTCAGTAATGGCATTGTGAGCACCGTTAAAATTATTAATCAACTCATCACCATTATATACTTTACCATCTGGTGTAGTATATTTCCATGCACTTCTGATATTACCCATGGCAGCTTTTTGTGCTTGAGATACAAACATTTGTCTTTCTGCATGGTGAGGATCAGTAATTAACTGGCGTCTAAAATTAGTCAAAGACTGTTTGTGAGTAGGCATTGACATCAAACTGTCCATGTCTATTTCTTTATTAGTCTTATCTTTATAGATTCTTGATTTAACTTCTTTAGCCCTTTGTCCTACTTTTACTGCGGAATCAAAAGCAAGCATATGGATATTACGTGATTGCATAACTTCCAATACTTTACCCATGTCCCCAGTAGAGAAGATACGATGTACAGGGAACATTGCCATCTTATCAAATACTGGTATATCTCTTTTAGCATCTACATCATAGTGATCACCAAAATACATGAATTTCAAAGGCTTCAATGTAACAGCTAATGCTTCGGCATATGTATCCATATCTGCTTCAAGATCTGCATTTGGATCATTAAGTAAATCAAATGCTTTTGCTACTTGTGGTGTCCATCCATCTACTCTACGTACTAGTTCTTTGTAAAACTCTGGGGATATTAATACTGTGGCATCAGTTTGATTTACTTTGCCTTTAGGGTTAAGATAACCATCAAATTTATCTCTTACTATAAGATTAGCTGCATCTTCTACATCCTGAGGTAAAGCTTCAGAACTATCGTAAGTTCTAATTGCCTCATCTAATGTCATATTGTGCATTTCCTGAAGCAAGCGTATAGCCGCAGATCTTTTAGCATACTCTGCAATTTGATCAGCTTGTCTACTTACGATAACATTATCTGATAGTGTACCTACGTTCACTTCAGTGAGATCTGCCATTGGATTTCCTTCTTCGTAGTCTATTCTTGGAGTAACGCCAGTGGATAATACCTCACGTAAACGTTTAATTTTATCTACAGGATTTTTGTAGTAGGCTGGATCTTTTATAAAAAGTTTCTCAAATTCAATTACTGAAGAAATGGTATTAGCAAAATAATTACCAATCATTTCAGCAGCACCAAGATTTTCGCTATAATTAGAAACCGTTGCAGATTTCTTATAATGTGAAGATGCTTCTTCTAATGCTTTCTGAGGTAATGCCAAACTTGTTACACTAGCTATTTTATTGCCATCCCATTTAATTATACCTAATTCTTGTGCATAATTTAACTCATCTTTAAATGCATCCCATAGGTAGTTATTCATCAGATTTGCTTTCTCAGCATTACTGAACTTATTCCAATTATTTCTTATTTGAGAAATAATAGAAGTTCCATATTCATTACCACCAAGATCTTCTGCTAGGTCTAATGCTTCGTTAAAGTTCGAAAAATCTTTTTCAAATTCAATACCATTTAACGTAGGTCTTTCTTTCAATTTAAAGAATCCGTTGAAGTATCTGAATCTATAACCGTTTCTGTTTCCAGTGTCATAGTTCTTTATTTTTTGTTCTTCAGTCAAATTCTTCTCATTCTTGTAATTAAATTCAATGGTATCTAATTCAGTTTCAAAGTAATTGATAAATCTTTTAAGAATTTGAGCATCGAATTTTATTTCACCATTGCTTACATCAAATGGATTTTTGAAGTTATTTATTGCAGTACCATACAACGTATTATATGTTTGAGAATCACCCATAGTAGGTAAGATAATTCTACCTGCTCTGGTAAATGTCATTTTAGCAATATAGTCTTCAAGAGGGGATATTTCTGTATACTTACGTCCTTTATCTGCACTACCTTGTTCCTTAAAGTATACAAGTGTTTCAAACCCTATTTTACCTTTAGTATCCGCATTATTATACAAATTTGTTAACAATACAGAACCCTTGAAGTAATTAGGATTGGTATTATTACCAGTATTGTATAATACTTTGGTAAGTGCTTCTACTGTTGCTGGGTCATTATCTAATCTTTGAACCATATCAGACAAATAATTGTGTTCTGATATAGGATATAACAATTTACCATCAGTAGCTAATACTGATAATTCATCAGAAGAAGGATGCAACATTGCATATGTCTCAGCGAGTCTTCCTAAGAATTTAGAATCAGCATAATATTTTGTAATACTTCTATTGTATTGACCAGGAACTACACCACTTTCTTGAATCTTTGCTAAGTCCTTTACTTTAGAATTAAAGAAGAAATATATACCTTTATTGGATCTATCTGATAACATTGAAACTAATGACTCAGTAGAATCTGAATTATAATATTCCTTAGTAAGGAAGGAGTTTAATGATTCTAAATCAATTTCTACTCCAACTTTATTAAGTAAATCAACTATCTTATTCTTAATAGTAATTAACTTCTCTGGTACATACTCTTTATAAGTTTGACCATTTACTAGTTTCTTGTTAGGTGTAGTTTTGTATTTTTCTACAATCTTTATTATTTTATTGAATTCGTTGTTGATTTCTCTAGCTACGAATTCTTCAGACTCACTAACTTTTGCTTTAAATAAGTTATCAGAAGTATCTAATACACCACTGTTTGTTATTAAATTGTAATTCCAACCCTCTAATATGTTTTTAGATACCTTATTTGCATTTTCATCTTTAACATACAAGTTAGTTTGTTCATTACCGTTTTCATCTTCAACTTTTTCTGATAAAATACCAACTAACTTGTGTCTAGCTTTACGGAATGTATTTCTAAACTGAGTTTGTAAATTCTCTCTTGCTATTTTTTGAACTTCGTCCTCTTGAATACCTTTCTTTTGTACATATTCATTCGTAATCTTGTATAATTCATTATACAAAGTTTTAAATAATGGTGTTACTTTAGCAAGTTTTGCACTCTTGTCCATCATTCCTTTGAATGTGTTTTCAGAGTGAATTTCATTAATAATTGTATTCCAAGATTTATCAAAGTCGACCATTAGAGGTAAGCCTGTAACAGGACTCTTTATTGCAGCAACACCTTGTACTTGAGTCACAGTGCCATCAGGATTTGTTTTTTGTTTCATGACAAATTCTGTCCTAGGCATTGTTGCAATGAAAATCTTTATAGACGTAAGAGCATTATCTTTAACTGAAACAGCCAATTGTTCTTGAATGTAGTTAGCCATCTGATCACCTACATCATTACCAACTGCTTTCTCATCAATCTCTGCATCAATATTTTCTTGTTTATCTACTGCTCTTATTTGATACTCGTTTAATTTATTTATGATTTCAGGTTTAAATACAGTATCGAACGTATTGTAGATTTCATCTCTAACTTCTCCTTGTTCCTTAGTAATAGTTCCTTTTTCAACTAATTTAGCTGTTATATCTGGTTTTAATGCAGCTTTTAACACTCCATAATTAAGATTTTGCAAATCATCACGTAGTCTTACATTATTTAATGTAAATAAAGCACCTACAAGTGAATTTACAGTTTCTTTAAACTGTGTGTTATTAATGTTTTTAAATTTATGGTCTCTTACCTTAAATGGGGCACCCGCACCTTTATATGCAGCAAGAAATTCATTTACAGCATCTGAATTTTGTTTAGATCTATTATAATAACCAGAAGCGATTCTATTAAAAATATTATCGATGCTAGTATCAGTTCTCCAAACCCATTTACTTATGAAATTCTTAATAGCTTTCCAAGCTCTTTTAAGAAGATTTAATTCAGGATCTACTTTATTTAGCATGTACTGTCTAAAGTCTTCTGCTAAAGCTTCCTCTACTTGTTTGTCACTTCCAACAAAACCAGTTCTATTTCTATAGAATTCATAGATTTTCTTTCTTTCCTTTGGAGAAATAGTTAACAATGAAACTCTATGGAATGCTTCATGATACAATGTACCACGTTCTGCACCTTTCCATAGTATTGTAGAATCTTTTCTAACAAGACCCATAGCATATTCATTACCACCAAGTGCAATAGCATCTTCAACGATATGTAAAGAATCTTCTGGTAATCCTAATTTATTTCTAAACCATTGAATTTCCTCTGGAGTTACTACTTCTGATATGTTACCTGTAACTTTACGAGTGGGTATATCAAAGTCTTCATCAATACCCAAGCTCAAAGGATCTATTTCTCCATCATTAGTTATTTCATCTATATAAGAATCATCTTGAGTGGTAACTTCAGAAGTCGTAATATCTTCAGTAACCTCTGTCTGTGGTTCTGAGATACTAGGAATATTTGGCAATGAACTAGCTTTATTTTCAACAGCTTCTTTTACTTCAGGATTATTGATCTTTCTTGATATCTTTTGAACATCTTCAGCATATGCGAAAGAATCTTTGAACAGTTGATCATCTAAATCACTT
>ENA-ORPD01000107-ORPD01000107.1-human-gut-metagenome-genome-assembly--contig:-NODE-107-length-77041-cov-18.413075_pt1 | contig 77041 bp, 62 predicted proteins | sample MGYA00242143_ERZ509076 | MGnify/ENA primary metagenome ERZ509076 (study PRJEB26280, sample SAMEA2338706) | human gut metagenome | biome: human gut; feature: human-associated habitat; material: faeces... | reverse complement strand
TGGTTGGCCGGTACAGCCCGCCAAGGTCGGCGCCTTCCAGTGTCAGCAGCTTGATCTTATTCTCCAGCCCGCCGGCGTAGCCGGTAAGGGCGCCGTCCGCGCCGAGGACGCGGTGGCAGGGGACGAGGATGGAGAGGGCGTTGGAGCCGACTGCGTTGGCTATGGCGCGGACGGCGGCAGGATGGCCGATGCGCCGGGCAAGTTCGCCGTAGGTCGTGGTCCGGCCGTGGGGTATCAGCATCAGCTCGTTCCACACCGCGTTCTGAAACTCCGTTCCTGCGAACATCAACGGCACGTCTAATTCGCGTCTTTCGCTGGCAAAATATTCGTCAAGCCGGGCCTCGGCTGTCTCAATCACGGCTGACGTGCCCTCGGTAAATTCTGCACCTAACAGCCGGGACAGTCGCCGCCGCACCCGCTCGTGATGAGGTTCTGCGGTCCAGTCGCACATACACAGACAGTCGCCGCAGGAGCCTAATATCAATGCTCCGCACGGCGACTCATATCTATGGACGATAATTTTATTCACCTATTCATGATTCGGGTATCACGAAGTTCACCTTCACGCTGGCCGGGGCGTCGATGGCCTGTCCGTCCTTGTCGGCCGGCTGCCATTTGGGCATGTTCTTCACCAGGCGGATGGCCTCGCTTTCCAGGTCGGGATCGACCATGCGCGCTATCTTGATGTTGCCTATGGTGCCGTCGGCCTTGACCGTGAACGTCACATCCACAACGCCTTCCACACCGTTCTCCCTGGCCATCTCAGGATACTTCAGGTTCGCGGTCAGATACTGGTCCAAAGCCTCCTGCCCGCCGGGGTACTGCGGCTTGTCGGCTGCCTGAACACCTACGCTTACGCCCAGGGCAAGCGCCAACGACATTATTATCTTCTTCATATTCATAATTCAAACCTTTTTATTATAAGACCATTGTTTTTTGATATGGTTTACTTAAAATAAAGTTGTCTAAACTAATTTTTATGGTAAGATTTATTAAGATTTCGGAGTGGATTTCTTCGATCGAAGAAGCAGCGACCTCACGGTCGGTGCTGATGAGAGCGACGAAAGACACCCGAAAGATTAATAAAGATTGCCATAAAGTTTACACTTCTTCAGATTCCTTTATAAACGTAAATTAGTTTAGACAACTTCAATCCATAAACCAATGTGCGCCCGCGAATGTTTCATTAACAAACTAATGTTAATAACGATGGAAACCAAAACCGATAAGCGCCGGGGAATAAGGCGCATGGATAAGATTTATATGATAATCGGGCTGGTGATATGTATATGCGCCGTGGCCGAATTCATAATATGGATAGTAGACGCATCCAAGCTGCATCTGGAAAACCAGATCCTGATGGGTGCGGGATTCCTGACCATATCGGTGGGCGTGCTGCTGTATCTTCTGACGCGCACATGGAGCTACACGGTGTCCAACTGGCTGCTGTGGATATGCATCATCGGGTGCATAGTGCTGTTCTTCGTGGGCATCGCCAAGACGCCCGACGTGAGCGAGGCGGCCGGTCTGCTCGGTGCCTATCCTGTCAATCCATGACGACACTTTCCACGGAAACCTAAAAAGCGCATCTGCCCCTCACGGCCGATGCGCTTTTATTTTTGAGAACCGGCCGATACCGGCTAATCCTTAAGTATTAAGGTCAGCGTCTGCAGATTCTCCGAATTTGAACCGACCATTATTTTAAATTCGCCGGGATCATAGCCATAATGATGTTCTGAATCATAATATTTCAACATATCCGGTGTAATGTCAAACTCCACTGTCGCGGTCTTGCCGGCCGGTATGTCAACTTTCCTGAATGCCTTAAGCTCCTTTACAGGACGGGCGATGCGGGCTACCGGGTCGTTAATGTACATCTGGACTATTTCCGTTCCATCCCGCATCCCGGTATTGGTCACGTCTACCGACAGTTTGAGCTTGCCGCCGGGCGTAAGGACATCTGAACTCAATGTGGGAGTCGAATATCCGAACGTGGTGTAACCGAGACCGAAACCGAAAGGATAAAGAGGGTCGTTGGCGACGTCTATATAGTTGCTGCGATAAGGGTTGAAGCGAGATGAATCGAAATCGGGATGACTTGAGGGCAGATGATTATAGTATAACGGAATCTGACCGACGGAACGCGGAAAGGTTACTGTAAGCCGGCCGCAGGGAGACTTGTCGCCGAACACCACGTCGGCTATGGCATCCGCAGCCTCGCTTCCGCCAAACCATACATTCATTATGGACTGGATATTTTCTGCTTCCCAGTCAAGAATCAGGGGGCGTCCGGTAAATAAAAGAAGAACGATGGGCTTGCCTGTGGCTGCCAGTTCTTTCAGCAGGTCGCGCTGGGTGTCCGGAATCGTAATGTCAGCCCTGCTGGAAGATTCTCCACTCATCTCACAGCTTTCACCCAAGGCCATGACTATTACGTCTGCCTCGGCTGCCACACGTAAGGCCTCGGCATGTGCCTTCCGGTCGTCGACCCTCGGGATGCGTCTGCCCCAGTCGCAGTCAGCCTGCATGGCTTCATCATAAAATATGTTGGAACCCTGGGCATATACAATCCGCGCATCGTTTCCAACGGCTTCCCGAAATGCCGTAAGCAAAGATTTGTGTCTTTCCGGACGGCAATACCCGCTCCAGCATCCGGCCATATTATTGCCGGCGTCGGCCAAAGGGCCGATAAGCGCGATGCATCCTTTCGGTTTGAGAGGCAGCAGATTATTGTCGTTTTTAAGCAAAACGAAAGTCTTTGCCGCGATATCGCGTGCGACCGCACGATGTTCGGGAGTGTACAACTCTCTTGACGGACGTTCCGTATTGCAATATTTATATGGATTGTCGAACAATCCGAGACGTTGTTTCGCTTCAAGCACCCTGCGGCATGCCTGATCGATCATTGCCATGGAAACAAGCCCTCCGTCAACAGCCCCTTTGAGGTCGGCCAGAAAACGGCCGGTAACCATATCCATGTCGGTTCCTGCACGAAGAGCAAGCGCGGCAGCCTCATTTTCATTGGCGACACCCATGCTCGACATTTCATCGATGGAACCATAATCCGTAACGACGAATCCATCGAAATTCCAATCCTTGCGCAATATGCCGTCAATCAACCAATCGCATGCCGTGGCGTGCTGACCGTTTATGAGATTGAACGAAGTCATGACGGAGCCGACTCCGGCGTCCACAGCGGCACGATAGGGCGGGAGATAATAATTGTCCATGCGTTCACGGCTCATATCCACACCGTTATAGTCACGTCCACCTTCAGCCGCTCCGTACAAGGCGAAATGCTTGACACAGGCCATCAGCGAGGAGTCCGACCGGATACCGTCACCTTGATAACCCTGGACGTACGCCTTGGCCAGAACGCTGCCCAGCCATGGATCCTCACCCGAACTTTCCGCAATCCGGCCCCAGCGGGGATCCCGGCAGATGTCCACCATCGGACTGTAGTTCCAGTTGACGCCGTCGGCCGTGGCCTCAATGGCCGAAATCCGGGCCATGCGGGCAACTTCGACACTGTCCCACGAGCATGACAATGCAAGCGGAATCGGGAACACCGTGGCATATCCGTGCACTACATCGGCACCGACAAGCAGAGGAATGCCATGAGGGCCGCGCTCAACGGCAAGACGCTGAAAGCGTGATATTGCCTCGACTCCCTTGACGTTGAAGAAGCCGCCGATACGGCCGGCAAGTATAAGGCTGTCGATTCCGGCGCTCCGAGCCGTGCCCGAAACCACATCCCCGCCAACCGGAAGATTGAGCTGCCCTATTTTTTCCTCAAGCGACAGCCGGGACATCAGACTGTCTATGAATCCTTCACCTTCAGCACGGCCGGCATGCGCCACATGGACGCCTACGGGTTCATATATCGTCACGGTTTTCCTCCCGGCGCCGTTTACGACACCCGTCGATATGACGGCCATACAGATTGACAAAATTATTCTACGCGTACTCACGGAAATGTCTATTAATGTGTTAATTGTCCTTTACCGTTTAATTCTGCTGAAACAATATATGGCAATGTGGCCGATGAATTGCCGACAAGGAACCGGTACTTGCCGGAAGCAATAACTTCCGAACCTGACTTTTCGTCATAATAGGCCAACGCCGACTTTGGAATGGCTATCGAAACCTTTCCCCGTTCTCCAGCCTTAAGATCCACTTTCTCAAAGCCTACGAGTTTCTTGTTCTCCCGAACCAGGCCTTTGGTTTTAGGGAATGCAGCATACACCTGAACCGTTTCGGCACCGTCCCTGTCGCCGGTATTGACCACATCCAGTGTGAGGGTAAGGGAATCCTCTCCTGAATCGGATATTTCCGGAGTCTTGAGTTCAAAGTCGGTATAGCTTAATCCGAAGCCGAAGGGAAATAAGACCGGAAGCCGCTGTTTGTCATACCAGCGATACCCTATCAGGATATCCTCGTCATAATAGATATCGAAGATATCTCCGTCAGGCCGCTTTATGCCGGGGTATCTCCGCTCTCCGCAAGTAGGCAGGTCCTCCATGCTCCGGGGGAACGTAAACGGCAATTTGCCTGATGGATTGACTTTCCCGGTAAGCACATCGGCAAGACTGTTGCCACTTTCGCTGCCAAGATACCAGGCCTGCACCACCGCTGCCACCCGGTCGGCCCAAGGCATCGTAACGGGCGTACCCGAAACGTTAACCACTATTAAATTCGGATTGACACCGGCCAGATCCGCAATCAGTTCGTCCTGACCGTACGGTAACTGCAATGTCTTACGGTCTGAATTCTCGGCATCCTGACATAGCGAATGATTCAGACCGCCGATAAAAATCACGGCATCCGCGTCCCTGGCTTTAGCCAGAGCTGCGCTTCGTAACTGTTCCGGAGTCCGGTCTTCCCTGAGACATTCGGAATCGCGGCTTTTGACATTGTCGAATTCCGTACTTCCCACTCCTATATATCCCCGTTCCCAGTCTACCTGCGCCTCTTTCAGTGCCGCCCTGAGACCGGCCAGTGGCGAGACTTCCCGCTGGACCTTCAACGATGCCGAGCCGCCTCCCACCGTCATCATCTTGACGGCGTTCTCGCCGACTACAAGAATCTTCCCGAGGTCTGCACGCAGTGGCAGAATCCCGTTGTTCTTCAACAGCACGATTCCTTCCGAACCGATTTTCCTGGCCGTTGCGTAATGTTGGGGACACGTGAACCGCCCCTTCCGATGGGAGGGAGCCATTGAAGTGCGGAAAATCAAACGCAACACGCGGCGTACGCGGTCGTCCAGATCGGCCATTGAAGCCTTGCCGTCGCGCAGTCTCTCAAGATAAGGGTTGGCCATGTGATATGTGTCATAGGCATTCATATTGACCGAGACACCGTCAGTTCCCGTACCCATTTCAATATCCAGTCCCCCTTCTATCACTTCGTCCGTATTGTAAACGCCGCCCCAGTCGCTGACGGCAACCCCGTCGAATCCCCAATCCGTCTTCAGTATATCGCGTATCAGACGGGGATTTTCGCAGCAATGCCTGTCCTCAAATAGATTGTATGCGGGCATTATGGCCCAGGCCCCCGCATCCACGGCCGCCTTGAACGGAGTCAGATATATCTCGCGCAAAGCACGCTCGCTTACATGTACGTTGCTCGTGTAGCGGTTATCCTCATTATTGTTCAGTGCGAAATGCTTCACGCAGGCCGCTACGTTATTGCTTTGTAATCCTTGAATATAGGGTTTCACCATTCGCGAAGTAAGAATCGGGTCCTCGCCCATGTATTCGAAACTACGTCCGCACAACGGCGTGCGCATGATGTTTACCCCGGGACCCAGAAGCACGTCCTTACGGCGATATCGGGCTTCTTCGCCTATAGCCTTACCATATTCCAGTGCCAGTTCCGGACGCCACGTCGCGGCAAGGCATGTCAAGGCCGGAAAGGCCGTGCAGGAATCATTGGTCCATTGGGCGCTGTTCCATTCATCCCAGTATACTTCCGGACGGACGCCGTGAGGGCCATCCGTGTACCATAGTTCCGGAATGCCGAGCCGGGGAACTCCCGCTGATGAAAACTTGGACTGGGCATGAAGCATCTTGACTTTCTCCTCCAGGGTCATTCGATGCAACGCATCCTCCACTCTATCCTCGACGGGCGCCTCCGGATTCAGATAGACCGGATCGGCCTCCGTGATCCATACCTTCATTTTTCCCGGTTGCCTGTTGTCCCATGCGAAGTAGGGTACGAACGTGAGCGTATCATTACCGGCATCGGTGCGCAGCGTCACGAAATCCTTAAGTGCGCCGGTTCCTCGCGACACGCTGAATTTCTGATTCTTTCCGATACAGGCTTTGTCATAGCCTGACATATTGTCACACTCTTCCATGCAGTATACGACAGGACCTCGCGTCACGGCCAGCTTGTCAAGGTTCTCCTTCACTCTCGGATCGGCGGCTACGACTTTGACAGGCATGTCCAGGTGGAGCGCAACCTCAACTCCGCCGCCGCTCATCGGAATCGTCAGATATCCGCTACCGGCGCAACGTCCCGAATCTTTTCCATTGACCTTGACATTATATTTTTCGCACCATTCCGGAATTCTTAACCTTAAGTTTCTGGAAACAGGGGAATGCGGCCTGACCTTGATCATCACATCTCCTTCGAAAGGGTACCCTCCGGATATCGACAATTCGGTAGCTACGCCGTCAATATCCACCACCGTATGGTTTCCGATAAAAAGATTGACGTAAATGTTCCGGTCATCCAGACCATATATATAATTGCCCAGAGAAGGCAAGAACCGCGATATGTTGCTGGGACAGCAGGCAGTACCGTACCACTCCTGCCGATGATGACCGCCGTCCGACTCAAGCGGATTCACATAGAAGAACCGCTGGCCGCCTAATTGCACGCCGGCCAGCGCGGCATTGTAAAGAGTGCGTTCCAACACATCCACATACTTCACGTCCTGCGTGAGTCTGTTCATTCTGGCGGCCCACATTATCAGACCCACCGAGGCGCATGTCTCGCAATAAGCCTCGCGGTTAGGCAGGTCATAGTCCTCGGTGAATCCCTCGTTCTTTACCGAAGATCCTATTCCTCCGGTGATGTACATATTACGTTCGGCAACATCATCCCACACCCGGCGCAGGGCTGTCAGATAATCAGTGTCAGGCATGCGGGCGGCCACATCGGCCATGCCGCAATACAGATACATGGCCCTTACCGCGTGACCCGTTACATCGGTAATTTGCCTCACAGGCCTGTCATCCTGACAATACACTGCATTCCATGGCGTATCATTGCCGTATGAGCCGTGGCCATGGCCGCGTTCTTCAAGCAGCCAGCGGGCAAAGTCAAGGTATTTTTCATTTCCGGTCGCATCTGCGAGCCTGACAAGCGCCAGTTCGATTTCCTCATGTCCCGGCACCCAATGGCGTTTCCCGGGACCGAACGTCTGCATCATCTGGTCGGCGAAACGAACGGCCACATCAAGTAATGCACGTTTACCGGTTGCCGTATAGTAGGCTACGGCCGCTTCGAACAGATGCCCTCCGCAATACATTTCATGCATTATCATGTTGGTCCAACGGGGTGTGTCGGCGGCTATAGTGTAATATGTGTTCAGATAACCGTCATCCCATTGTGCCTTGGAAATAAGGTTAATCCATTCTTCCAGTTTCCTTTCAAGCGCCGGATTCGGGTTGTTGACAAGACTATAAGCCATTCCTTCCATCGCCTTATAAACATCCGAGTCATCATAGCACAGCCCCGAATGTTTACCGCGGCCGGCCGCCGCATTTATGAAGTTGCCCATGCGGAGAGTCTTGTTTTCAATCTGGTCTATACAGTGCGGAATAGTATTAGCGGCAAGCTCATTGAGCCTCGGAGACCAGAAAGGGTCCTGAATCCTTACTTTCGAGAAATCTATGTTTTCAATCGCGGCTCCGGCAGCCGATACCCCGAAAGCCATTGCGCATAAAACAAAAACCGGTGCGGCAGTATGTGTGTTAAACATGATAATCAGCCTGTAATTAATGAAATAATAAATAGTAAGGGTCACAGCGGTTCCTACCCACTGCGACCCTTCGACAGGAATCTCAACGTACTATCACTTTCTTCACGACTGTTCCCTTCTTATGGATATAAATGCCGCCTGCCGTGATATGGTCTACAGGAACACCCTGAAGATTATAGTATCTTTCAGGGTCGTCATCATTAGCGACTATAGTGACAGATGTCGACGGATTGTCATTATTGGCCGAAACCTTCATGGTGTTAAGGTTGAAACGCAGCTTATAGGTGCCCGGTTCCTTTGTAGTCCAGTTGTAGTCCTCCGTCTGATCGGTCTTGATGTCAAGTCCGGTCTTGTTGTCTATCGCAAGCTCCGTATTGTCGACTTCAGGACGGAAATGGTCACCCCATACGGGCGCCATCGACGCGCGGAACCGTTTGCCTGCCTCCAGGTTCTCGCATGTGTATTCAAACACGTTAGGCTCCACTTTCTCCATCGGCTGGAAATTCCAGTCGGTCACATCTCCCACCAGCCAGAGCTGATCGGCTATATGCTTTTCGCCGAGATACTCTGCGTTCATGGTCATGTCACGCAGATTGAGGGTGATCTTATAGGTGCCCGGAGTCACGACTTTCCATTGATAGTCGTTGAGGTCCGCGCCGCGGAACACGCGCATCCTGCACTCTGTCAGGCCCTCGGCGCCGACAGTCACGTCCGCATCCGCCGGATGGAGCCAGAAGCCGTCCCACTCTCTGGGCGCAGCCAGCCGGTCCAGGCTGAATTTGAACGATTTGTCACTCTTCAGGTAAGCCTGATAGGTAAACGTGTAGGGGTCGGATTCATCTTTTACAAGGGGGGTGCGGTTCGTCGCATCCCATCCTCCGAGAGTAGCGTCTCCTATGGCATAGACGGTCTTGGCAATGACGGGCAGAACCTGGCTGCAATCCTTGGAAATGGATATTTCTGCACTTTCCAGATCGAAGATGACGCGGTAGTATCCCGATTCCGTGATACACCAGTTCTTGTCACCTCCCTCCATATTGTTATAGTCGATCACCTGCTCGGGATTGGCTTCGTTAAGCGGAGTCATGTCAGCTACAGCGTGGACCTGAGGACCGTTGAACACAACGTCGGCGCCCCAGGCACTTGCCCGGAAACAGCCCTGTTTGTTGCCGTCGTCAGCGGGCAGATTGCCTTCGTAATAGAATTTGTGGTCCGAGGTCTTGAGGAGTTCAAGGGCGTTCCAGCTCGTAGGACCTCCAACCATATACAGATCGGTGACATCCATCAGGGTTTCCTGAGCCCATGACGCACCCGTCACAGCGAGCACCACCATAGTCGCAATGGTCAATTTCTTTTTCATGATTCTGATTGATTATTGGTTTGTAAATCGGATATTCGGATATTATGTTATAGGGTAATTATTATTATTTTGAGAGCCTTACGATCTTGCAGCCGTGGGGCTCGACTTTGGCCCTGATGGCCGAAGCCGTTCCTTCGTCGGCATGTTCCCATAGGTCGCGTACTTTCCACTGGCCCTCGATGCCCAGGTCGGAAAGTGTCAGGTTAAAGTCTTTCGGAGTATCTTCGCGGTTGAACAGACCCACTACATAGTCTCCGTCGCTCATCTGTCCGTACCATACGTTGCTGCCCTCCGAGTCCACCACATCCGACATAGGCTTTCCTACGAAACCGTCTTGATTTAAAGCCAGCATCTCGTCGTTGGTATAATATTTGAGATTATCGCCGATTGTGCCCGGCTGGTCGGCGACGGCTATCGGTCCGCCTGCCATCAGCTGAATGGAAATGCAGAACTTCTTCTCGGCATCGGTCTCAAAGCTATGGAGGATGGTGAAATCTCCGTCAAGAATAACCTTGCCCCGGCCGCTCAGATGACTCCAGTACGTAAATCCGTCGAACTGATTGTTGCAATTGGACCAGCGGCCGTAGACTTTGCCGCGATCGTGCGAGGAAGTATGCAGCCAGCCTCCGTTCCAGGTGTCACGCACTATACGGAACATGTGTCCGTACTGGCTCTCCAGTTCCGCGTCATTATACAGATGCGGCATCACAAGCGACACCATCATGCCCTGTTCCTTGGCCTCCAGGGCAATCGTTTCCAGCAGATCCGCGTAGTTGCCCCGCCCATAGCCTTTGCCCACTATGGTATTCCTGTCGAAGCCGTCCTCGTAATGACTCAGATAGTCTAACCGCAGGAAATCAAAGCCAAGTTGCTTGTAATGTCTCACCATACCGCGGATATATTCCCTGGCACCGGGGTGCGACATGACCACGTACTTATACGGTTCGCTTGCCGTGGGATTCACAACCTCGTCCAAATCAGGATTATACAGAAGGGAGCCCATCGTATACTCTGTGCCGGGAACCCGTTCACGCTCCGCGCACGTATAGGTCATCGGTATGTCATACACACCGACCTTCAGACCTTTGGAGTGCGCGTACTCCACAAGGTCGCGATAAGACGTGCCGCCGTACCAGGTCTTGTAAATGCCGTCTTCGCATCTGGTGTCCAGAAAGCCGTCGGTACATATCATGTCGTAACCGTGAGGCTTAAGTTCCGTAGACACCCAGTCTATCACTTCCTTCCATTGGTCAAGGGTGAATTCGCGTTTTTCAAACGGTTTGTCCTGTTGGTCTATACAAGCCTCATAAACACTCCAGTATAACGGAGCCCGGTGAGTATGGAAGTCCGGTATTTCCGTCATCGCCGGATGGTCATGCACATCCGGACGCGTCATCTTATAGTTCGGGTCATCGGCACAGCCTGTCACAAAGGCCAGGAGAACACCTAATACCGTAATTATTGAATATCTCTTCATTTTGTTGGAGTTTTTTATCAATCCAGATATTCGGCTTTGAGTGTCCAGTGTTCCAGATCGAATGTTAATTTATAGTTTCCCGCCTTTTCCACATTCCAGTTATAGTCCGGATTGGCGGTATAGACGAATTTGGGAGAGGCCACTCCGCCGGGGCCTATGGACAGGTTGTCCGATGTGGGCCGGACATGGATACCCCAGTCTTTCACCGGGGTCGCTCTCATCCTTCCGGCATTCAGATGCCCTTCGTATATGAATATATATTTCGATTTCCTGGTCACGGGAGTGGGATTATAAATATCCCAGCCGGCAGGCGCAGCATCGCCGACAAGATAGAATTCATCGGTTTCGATAGGTGTGATGTGCATTTCGAGTCCTTCGAGTGGACCCATATAAGTGCAGCTCATGGTCCGGTTCCGCAGATTGAACTGCAGACGATATTTCCCGGCATCCTTTACCACCCACTTATAGTCGGGACTTTCCGAATAATCGAACTCCGCATCCGATATGCCGGACTTGTCGACTTGTGCGTTGGCTCCTTTGGGCCGTATGGCGGCCCATCCGGGATATTCGGGTCCTCTATTGGGATAGAGCTTGAATTCACCGGTATAGAGATTGCCTTCATAGGTGAATACGTAACCGTCCGCGCCGCTCCTTGTCAATGCTGTCATTCCGTTTCCGTCCCAGCCATTTAATGTGGCGTCTCCGACCATGAACAGAGTAGGGGTTTCTATCGGGTCCTGGGGGGAGGTACCGGGGCCGTTTTCAAGATATTCGGCTGAAATCGTATAGTTCTCAAGGTCGAACGTGATGCGGTAGTAGCCCTCCTTGGTCACGTACCAGTTGATGTCGGGTTCGGCCACATACATGAAGTTCTTGTCCGCCACGCCGTTCACGCCTATTTCCTCATGTTGCTTCAGCGGCCTGATGTGTGCGCCCCAGCCATAGTGTGGAGTGGCACGGAGTTCTCCTTCCGTCAGTTGCCCTTCATATTGGAATATATACTCGCCCAGACGTTTCAGAGGAGCCGAACTGTCGGGATTTTCGCCCCACTGAACCCATCCGGTGGGCGTGGCGTCACCTATGAGCCATAGATTGTCGGTCTGTATGGGCGTCTTGATATCCGGCTGGGGATTCTCACCACCCAGAAATTCCGCCTTGAAGGTCCAGTGCTCCAGATCGAATGTAAGATGATAATTGCCGGCAGCCGTCACTAACCAGTTGATGTCGGGATCCCATACGTACATGAAGTTTTCATCGGCCACGCCGTTTTCCCCAACTTCCACATGGTCGGTGACCGGCCGGATATGATAGCCCCAGGCCCTCTTGGTGGTGGCGCGCAACTCGCCTTCGTTCAGCCAGCATTCATATTCGAATATATATTTGCTTTTCTTCTCAGTTTCCGGGGCACTCCATACATTCCAGCCATTGGAGGTGGCCGACCCTACTATATACAGTGTCTCCGTTTCAATCGGCTTGACCTCGGGCTGGATGAATTCTCCGAGATATTCCGTACTTAACGTCCAGTCACGGAGATTGAACGTGAGGGTGTAGGTGCCGTTGGCCACGACAAGCCATTTTTCATCGGGATTATCGGCGTGCATCTGGAATTTTACATTATCCAGAGGATCCACTCCGATTTCCTGCCCGTAATACAAGGGACGGATGAAGTCGACGTCCAGACTTGAGGTAGGGGCAAGACTTACCTTGAATTCTCCCTCATGCAGCTGTCCGGTGTATACGAATACATAAGGATCCGTTTCCGAACACTGCATCGGTGTCGGATCCTCGAACGACCATCCCGTAGGAGCCGCGTCTCCCACAAGATATAGAGTTTCCGTATGTATGGGGCTTTTCACATCGGATACGATAAGATCCTTTTCCCCCTCACAGGATGTCAACGCACCCGCGGCAAGCAGGATTGCGAATATCGGTGATATTTTATTGTTCATGTCTTAAGTAAAGAAAAGTTAATAACCGGGATTCTGTACCAGACGGGGATTTGCCTGGAGAGCCTTGAACGGAATCGGGAAGATTTCTGTATGCCGGTCGATATCGGGTGTCTTATCCCACCACTTTCCGGAAGAGAACACACCGAACCGCACCAGATCCGTACGCCTACGCGTTTCGGCGAAGAATTCGCGTCCCCATTCGTCAAGCATTTCCTGCATGTCCAGTTTAGCCTGACCCTCGGGCTCGTACAGTACTTCCTGAAGGTTTTCAGCCGGATAATTTCTGCGACGGACACTGTTTAGAAGCCTCGCCGCCTCGGTAACGTCGCCCGACCGAAGCTTACATTCGGCAAGCATGTAGATTATTTCCGGCAGTCTTAATTCCGCATAATCGGCTTCCAGCTGATGTTCGTCGTCATCGCTATACAGCGGATACTTCACGTAATGCCAGCCTGAATTATGGTCGCCGGTGGACATGGAACTGGTTTTGTTGGAAGGCCATAGCGTCGGATCGAGATTCTGGAAGTCTCCCACCGCGTCGCGTATGTAAAGGTCATAGTCGCGTTCCGGAGCCCGCACTTTCTTCACGTTGCCTTTTTCATCGGTGTATTCAAGGTATCCGAACAGAAACATCCCCTCGCGTTTGCCGTTTCCCAGATTACGGTAGAGCTTCATACGCTCGTCACCCGGATATTTACGGAATTTCTGAATCGGCATTCCCAACCGGTCGGTGTAAAGATTACCGGAGAGGTCGTAACTCGGGGCGGCGGCATATTTGGTGTTATGACCTCCGGCCTTGCATTTCTGATCCTTTAGATAGAGATAAGCGTTGGCGGGAACCGTCCACCAATATGTATTGGCATGATAATTCCAATATTCATAACCCGGACTGCTCGGGAATGCAAATATCACCTCATCGCATTCATTATTATTCCAGTCGAACGGGGCGTCCCACCGGTCAGCTACCTTGTATGCACCGTAAACACCGTTTATGATGTCTTGGCAGATGGCGGCGCAATCTGCATAACGATTCTCACCGATATATACTTCGGCATTGAGATAGAGCCTTGCAAGCAACCCTGCAGCGCCGGCTTGCGTCCATTGGGCCGTATATTGACCCTGGGTGCCCAAAGCCTCCTTACGGGGCAGCCTGCCGATGACATCCTTAAGTTCCGTTTCTATAAACCTGAAGATTTCCGTGGGTTCTACCTGAGATTCGGTGTTCTTCGACTGGTCATTGAACGAGACCACATACGGCAGGTTACGGAAGCCGTCAAGCAGACTGATATAGCACAATGCGCGGAGGGAGCGTAACGTAGCCGTGAAGCTGTCGAGTTCTTCCTGAGTGAAGCCGAATTTTTCCCTGTCGAGACCAGCTATTTCCTCGATACCGAAATTACATTGACTCACGCCTTCGAAACCACTGTTCCACAGGAATTCAAAATAATCGTCCTCGGCCGTCCAGGTATGGTAATGATAGCGACGCCAGCGACCGCCGTCATCCCACCATCCGTCGCGCGACGGCGTTATGATCTGGTCGGACGGAAGTTCCTGCAGAAAATGCCTGTACTGGAGCATGTGGTAACAATGTTCCAACGGGCGTGCCACGATTCTTTCCACATCCTTACGGGTGTTATAGAAGTTATTGGATTCCACCTGGTCGTACAGCGTTTCGTCCAGGTTAGTGCACGAGGCCAGCACTATAGCTCCCAGACCGATGCACAGATTCCTTATTATCATATTTTTCATGATTACGTTCGTTTGAATGGTTAGAAGTCAATCTGGGCTCCTACTATGAACTGTCGGGTGGTAGGATAGTACATGCAGGATCCCTGCGCGCCGGGAGTAAGGCCGTTGACCGGATATGTACTCGGGTCGACGCCTGAGAATTTCGTGATTGTAAATATGTTGTTTACCGATGCGTAGATTCTCAATTTGTTCATAAAGCGCACATTCGGCAGATTCAGCGTGTATCCGAGCGTGATCTGGTCCAGCTTGAAGTAATCTCCCCGCTCAAGGAAATAATCCGTGGCGGCGTGCGTACCGGACGCACTGATCTTGAAGTTCTTGCCATAGGCTTTCTTCAGCATGTTGCCGCTGTATTTGCGCGTGCCGTAATAGAAATCGTGTATGTTGAATAAATCGAATCCGAACGCACCCCGGAAAAACAGCGACAGGTCGAAATTACGGTAACGGAATGTATGTGTGGTCGACATGGTGAACTTGGGTAGGCCGTTCCCTACTTTCACCTTGTCTTCTTCCGTGGCACGGCTTGCGGATATGACTTCTCCGTCCTTGTTGTAGACCAGCCAGTCTCCGTTATGGTCTATGCCATGATACTTCCACATATAGAAATTGCCGATGGATTCTCCTTTTTCGATTCTCTGAAGATAATAGTAGGGGAAAGGGTTCTCGGTCTCGCACATGTTGTAGAAATCCTGTCCTATATATTTGGTGTTGCTGAAGTCCACGAACTTGTTCTTCATTGTCGAGCCCACGATGTTAAAGCTATAAGTGAAGTCACGGCTCTGGACGGCGTTGACGTTCAGATCGAACTCAAATCCGGAGTTTTCCATAGTACCGACGTTTACGAATGCCGTGGGCCACATATACGGAGGAACGGATACGTTATAGTCTCCCAGCAAGTCCTCGGTGCGCCTGTGAAAATAGTTGAACGAACCGGAGAACCGGTTGTTGAACATTGCGAAATCAATACCTACGTTCCAGTTCCTGGCGCGCTCCCACTTCAAGTCGGGATTGGGATTTTTCGATGCGCCCCAGCCTTGCAGATACCGGCCGTTGACATACGAATATCCATAACCGGCCATGGTGGCCAGGGACATATAGCTGCCGAAATTCTGGTTTCCGCTTTCGCCATAGTCAGCGCGGATCTTCAGGTCGTCGAGCCATGTCCGGCTCGATTCCATAAACTTCTCCTTGCTGATGCGCCAGCCAACGGATACAGCCGGAAAGTTACCCCATTTGTGATTCTTTCCGAATTTCGACGAACCCTCATGACGCAAGGAAGCTGTCAGCAGATATTTCCCGTCCCAGTCATAGCTTACACGTCCGAAAAAGGCAATCAGCTTACTGTCGTTCTTGTAACTGCTCATGCCTATCACACCTTCTTCCTTGGCATATTCCCCCGACCCGATATTGTCGGCTCCCAGACCGTCATTCGCGAAATCGCTGTTCTCGACACTGAACCCGGAGTTCTGAAAATACTGGTATGAGTAGCCCAGCATCAGTTTAATGTTGCTATTGCCAAATCTGCCGGTGGCATTTGCAAGCCATTCCAGCACATCCTGCCGATTGGTGGAATGTGATTGGCTCGCCTGCCCGTCATAGCCGGCGTTTATCGCCATGGTGCTCGTGGAGGGGCGGAACCATTTCTGGTCATAGCTGTAACGATGTTCCGCAAATGTGAGCTGAGTATTAACCGTGAGCGGGCATTCCTGACTGCTTGTCCACAGAAGCGGCAACAGATTGAGTTTCAACGTGCCGTCCATATCTATCATTTTGGAATCGGTGTGATTCTTTTCGAGTTTCTGAACTTCCACCGGATTATATCCACTCGTCTGTCCGAAAAAATTATAATAAAGCGTAGGGTCCTCCTTGTCCATCAATGGAGTGGTCGGATTGGCGGCGATGGCGTTCCTGAATACATTCCAGTCGGCCGCATCACTCGAAATCAGACGCGGCGACAGATTGACATTCAGATTGAACAGACCGTTTTTGGAAGTCAGGTTAACGGAGGCCCGGGCTCCATACTCCTCTCTGTCGGACCTTAAGTCCACGCCATGCGATTTCTTAAAATCGGCGCTTACCCGGTAATTGGCCCGTTCGTTACCACCGGCCGCACTTAAGTTGTGCTTCTGGCTGAAACCCGTCCGGCTTACGCCGGCAAACCAATCGTAATCGCCCCCGAGATCCGTTCCATTATCTCCCCAGGGCAGTCGGATTTCCCGGTAGTCGGCGGAACTCATCATATCCAGATCCCGGTTAACCTTGTCCCATGATAACGTGGCTGAATAGGTGATAGTGGTCGTACCGTCCTTGTTTCCTTTTTTAGTCGTTACCAGTATGACACCGTTTGAACCCTGCGTTCCGTAAATCGCGGATGCCGCTCCATCCTTCAATATGTCGAAAGAGGCGATATCGTTCGGATTGACATTTGCCAGACTCCCTCCGGGCACTCCGTCAATCACAATAAGCGGACTGATGCCGGCTGATCGCGAAGCAACGCCTCGAATCTGTATACTCGACTGATTGTTGGGATCGGCTGCCCCGGTATTGGAAATGGAAACTCCGGGAACCTTGCCTTGAATCAGCATCGCCGGGTCCGACGAACTGATGGTTAGAAAGTCCTTTTCGCCTACATGGCTTATGGCGGATGTAAGCTCCTTCTTGTCCATTGTGCCGTAACCTATCACTACCACCTCGCTCAGCAATTGCGAATCCTCGGTCATCACTACATCGAGTTTCCCCGATTTGTCAGCTTTCTTTTTCTCAGGTGTGTAGCCTATATAGGAAAACCTGAGTTGACTTCCTTGCGGAACCTCTATTTCATAATTACCGTCTATATCCGTGATGACACCGATTCGCTCTCCCTGGACCATGACGGAAACTCCTGTCAGAGGTTCCCCGTGTCCATCCGTCACTGTGCCGGTTATTCTCACCTTATTATCATTATTTTCGGCCTTGAGCTGCTTGTTCGTCGAGGACGCGGACGCCTGTTTCAACGCTATCCGTTTATTCTCTATGACATAGCTGATTCCTTGGGGAGGCAGGATTCTGTCGAGCACTGACCTTATAGACTCGTTCCTGGCACTGACACTGACACGATTACTGACATTCACAGTCTCCTTACTATAGAAGAAACGGTAATCAGTCTGCTTCTCGATCGAGCGTAACACGTTTTCTAAAGGAGCATTTCTGACATCAAGACTGACTTTGTTGCCGACCGCATGGGCCGCGGCCCCGATACAGAGCATCAACAGGACCAGAAGAGGCCTCAATACCCTGCGCTGCCGATTCCGGCAATCTACTGGCATTACTTTTCCCATATTTTCATGATGATTAGTGTGTTCGAGAAATTTTTTAAGGTTATGTAACGTTTGTTTACAATCGTTCTTTAAGACAACACTTCATCTTAGAAAATCCACATCGTAAATGTGCGATATTTTCCTTAATTTAAAATTTTGTTGAAACTACTTGCTCGTTAAATCCATAACTATTACTTTTGCAAAAATTCAATACCATGCCAAGCGAAGAATTAAAGAACGATGCGCTGCTGGTGGCTGCCCTGAAATTCGACAGCCACGAAGCCTTTGTGAAGATTTTTCGTCAGTATTATGCCAATCTGGTTCGATTCACGGCACGTTATGTCTCAGATAAAAGCACGTGCGAGGACATCGTTCAGGAGGCGTTCATCAGGGTCTGGACCAACCGTAAGAAACTTGACACCAATACATCGTTCCGTTCATATCTGGTTTCGCTGGTCCAGAATCTCGCCCTCAACGAACTCAGGCACCGGAAGGTCAAGATGATGTACGATGACATGAACCATGAAAAGATCCTTACTTTATCGCCCGACGAGCATGTGTTCTTCTCCGAATTGTCCGATGCTTACGAATCGGCCCTCGAGAAACTTGAACCCGAAGTGCGCGAGACGCTATTGCTCAGCCGCCAGGAAAAACTAAAATATACCGAAATCGCATCACGCCTCAATATATCTGTCCGTACTGTCGAAGCCCGCATCAGCAAAGCGGTCAAATATCTTCAACAGAACCTGCAGATATTCCGGAGCCCTATATTGTTAATCCTGTTTATCCGTACTCTTCTATAATATAACCCGAAATGAACCATATAGACAATAACCCCGACATTAACCTCGTCATCGCGCGCTATCTAAGCGGGAACGCTACGTCTGAGGAGATTGAGCGGCTTAGGGAATGGATTGAACAGTCCCCCGAAAATAAAAAGGATTTTTATGAACAACAGGATATCTGGGAGACGCTGCTCCCTGCTTTTGACGTCACGGACAGTGACACTGAGAAGGCTGAACGCAATGTGTTGATAAAAACCGGCATTGAGCCCCGAAGGTCAGGGCTGGTCCGGAAACTGCTCCGAATGTGGGCCAGGATCGCCGCTGTGGCTTTGCTTCCGATACTTGCCATTGCCATATATTTCCTCGTCCGACTCCAGGATTCAGCCGCGACAGACATCACTTTGTCTACTGATTACGGCTGTACGAGCAAAGCATCGCTGCCCGACGGCTCGGTGGTGTGGCTGAATGCCAACAGTACGCTGGAATATTCGGGCAAACTGTCCGGAAACAGCCGCGACGTAAACCTCCGGGGTGAAGCATACTTCAATGTCCATGCCGATTCCCGACATCCGTTCATTGTACACACCCCTTACATGTCCGTCACCGCAACGGGCACTGAGTTCAATGTAAATGCCTATGACGACGACGCCTCGGTAACTTTGGCCAAGGGTAAGGTAACAGTGACTGACGCCTCAGACCGGATATCGTTGTTGCCTGGAGAGCATCTTGCACTCCGCAACGGACATCCCGCCGTATCAAAGTCCTCCGATCTTGGCCGTTATTGCGGATGGCGCGACGGCGTACTGATTTTCGAGGATGATTCCATACACACAATCTGCCGGCGTCTGGAACAGATATATAATGTGAACTTCGTAATAGACCCCTCGTTAAATGACCGTACGTTCCGTTTCATTTTAAAGGGAGAGAACCTGAGTGAGATAATGCATCTTTTCGAACTCACTGCTCCCGTCTCATGTATAAGTGAAAGTAATAATCACACTCCTGATTCCCCCCAGATAATCCATATCAAGCCAAACAACTGAGGCTCAGACACCGTTCCTTAAGGCACGGTGTCTTAAGTCAGGCGATGGAGGGGAGTTCGATGCGGAAGGTGGTGCCGACGCCAAGTTCAGACTCCTTGACGAAAATACGGCCGCCGTGGTATTCCTCCACGATACGCTTCACGAGCGTAAGACCCAGACCCCAGCCGCGTTTCTTGGTGGTGTAGCCGGGATTGAACACGGTCTTGAAATTCTTGCGGGCTATTCCCTTGCCGGTGTCCTTCACCTCGATCCATACGCGCTTCCCCTCGGCTCCGGTGGTGATGTCTATGCGCCCTTCCCCCTGCATGGCGTCCACGGCGTTCTTTGTCAGGTTCTCCATCACCCACTCTATCAGCGGGCGTGACAGCCTGACGCCGTGGTCGTCGTCCGACAGGTGCATGTTGATAGCCACACGTCCCGACACGCGCGTCTTCATGTATTCCAGCGATTTGCCTACAATCTCGTTGATGTATTCCAGCTGCATTTCGGGCAGCGAACCAATCTTCGAAAAACGGTCGGCGATGGTGGAGAGGCGCTTCACGTCCTTGTCTATCTCGGCGGTCACTTCCGGCTCTATACCCATCGTCTCCAGATATTCCTTCCAGGCCATAAGCGAACTGATGGGGGTGCCTAACTGATGGGCCGTCTCCTTGCTGAGACCCACCCACAGACGGTTCTGCTCCGCACGCTTGGTGTATACCACCGCCATGTAGAGTATCAGCGCCAGTATCAGCGTCACCGACATCTGTATGTAGGTAAACAGGCTCAGGCTCTTAAGCAGCGATGAGTCCTCGTAATAGATATACTGATTGGCTCCGGCACCCACTTCCACCTCGATAAAATGGTCGTTGTTTCCGGCCATTTGCTTCAGCGTGCCGTTGCCTATGGCCTTGTGCAGCCGGTCGGACAGATACTTCCTGTTGCGGTCGGACAGTTCGGCGAAGGTCATGGCGTCTGCCGTACTCTTGTCAGGCAGCGAGAAATTGCGGAATTCGGAGATGTTTCCCTTGTCGTCGCATATCATCACCGGAATGGAATTGTTGGCGGCGATGATGTCGAGCAGGAACTCCACGTCGGAATCGACGTCAATCTTGGCAAGTCGTTCCGTGGCCTTGGCCCAGATGTCCATACGCTCGCGCTCCTGTATGCCTAACTGCTTGACAAGCGAATTGGAAATCAACACGAATCCGATAATCGCGGCTACCGATACCGCCACCACCAGGAACTTACCGAGCCTTCTGTCCATGTTCAACAGCCGTTAAGGATGAACCGTGCCACCGAGTCGTCGGTGTTCGGGCCGATCACGATGTGCGCGGCATCCTTCACCTCGTCGCGGGCGTTCGCCACGGCCACCGCTAAGTCGGCCTCGTGCATCATTGGCAGGTCGTTGATATTGTCGCCGAAAGCCACTATGCGGTCGGCGCCCAACTGACGTGCCAGCGCCTTCATGGCCTTGGCTTTCGTGGCCTCGGGGGAGAATGCCTCCAATATCGCCGTCTGCTCGCCGTAGATGTCGTGATAGAACTGCGCGCGGATTCCCGGCAGATTCCGGGTCACTTCATACGCCCGCTCGGCCGGCTCGTTGGGCAGCATGGAATATGTCAGTATTATGTCGTCCAGAACTTCGGGGAAGTCCGAATGTCCGTCCTCGTCAATGATAATACGCTTGTACGGTGTATGGGCACGTTCCTCGACAAACTCCCGCTGCAGCTCGGACATAGGGCCGGTGTGACGGATGGTTATCATATTGTCGCACAACGAATAGACGAACGAAGGGCAGTTCTGGGTGCGGTATGCGTCAAGCAGCGAGCGCGCCGCCTCCGGGTCCATCAGCCGCAGCCGCGAATACCGGCCGTCGGCCGGGTTCCATAATGCCGCGCCGGTCATCACGATAGCCGGTATGTTCATGTTCACCCTCTGCATCAGCGGCGCGACCGTGGCGGGAGTGCGGGCAGTGGCCACGGTGAACAGCTTGCCGGACGCTATCGCCTCGTTGAGCATCGACACGGTGCGCTCCGACAGCCGGGCGTCCGGCTGAAGCAACGTGCCGTCCATGTCACTTACATACAGTGTCTTCATCTGTGGCTCACTTATCCTTGATTTCCGTGAATTTCACATCCTCCACCTGCGTCTCGGTGTATGTGGTCGAAGTATCGCCGGATTCGGTATGTATCGTGGTCTGCGAATACTCCCTGACTTCGGTGTACTGCACGTCCTCGGCCACTTCCTTCATCATCCGTGCCGGATGCTGCTTTGGCCTGGGCTGTGGGGGAGGGGTATCGCCCTTGCGGCGTCTCCCGCCAGGGCGTTTACCATCGTTCGGGGGCGGTGTGGCTCCGCCGAACTGCCCGGCCATCTTGCGCAGCTTCTTTTCCCAACTGCGCATCATCAGCCGTGTGATCCACCGCGTGATCTGGGGCCACAGCAGAAAGACGATCAGTATTATCGCTATTATCGTTCCTATTGTCATTACTTTCCTGTTTAAACTCTTAATGCCGGACATCGCGCCCGGTCATTAATATGCTAAAATAGAGTCCTTGAAGGTTTATAAACTCAATTATAGATTTATAAACTCAATTATAGATATGAGTTTTCTTATTTAACGTCAAAAAGGGAGTATAAAGTATATGCCACTATGGTCCAGAGCAATCCGGGAATGCCCATTATGGCCACCAATACGGGCGCGGTGATGATCATCATCCATTTCAGCGCGTTGCCTTTCCAGCCCCAGGTCTTGAACTTCAGCGAGAAGAACCTGACGGGGCTTATCATCAGCCAGCTCTCCACCAGCACTATGAGCAGAAACCAGTACCACTGGCATACGAATTCCGTCCCGTAGTAAGCCAGAGCCGAATACCCTATCCAGAAAATGGCGTTTGCGGGTATGGGGAGGCCTATGAACGAGGTGGTCTGGCGGTCGTCGATATTGAACTTGGCCAAGCGCAACGCGCCGCACACCGGAATTATGAATGCCAGCCAGGGCGTCCAGCTCTGGAAACCGGTGTCCATCATGCAGTTGAACATCAGCATGGCGGGAGCCACGCCGAAGCTGACCAGGTCGCACAGCGAGTCGAGTTCCTTGCCCAATGACGAATACGCATGGAGCAGACGCGCGGCGAAACCGTCCAGGAAATCGGCCACCGCCGCAATGCCTATGAAAATCCAGCACCACTGGTAGCCCGACAGGCCCCACATCGGGCCGTTGCCCTGGAATGCCGCGGCCACGGCCAGCAGACCGGACACAAGGTTGAGACACGTTATGCTGTTGGGAATATTCTTAACTATCGCATTCATAGTAATTTCTAATTAAAGACGTCATAACCGACGCGGTTTTGGGCCCTCAGGCCATTACGGCCTCCGGATGTAAAACGCATTCAGCTGTCGGTAGGTTGAGCCGAATCCTTCTTTTGGCGTATGATGGCGAGGGGCGTGATGCCTCCCCGGGTAACGTCGCCTATCCTCAGCAATATCTCGGCATCGACGGGCAGGTATATGTCCACGCGCGATCCGAACTTTATGAATCCGAGATGGTCGTCGATTGAGGCAGCCTCGCCGGGACGCGCGTAGGTGACTATGCGGCGCGCCATGGCGCCGGCTATCTGACGCACCGTGATGCGGCGTCCGTCTGTCATCGTTATTCCCACGGTGCTGCGCTCGTTCTCGGTGCTGGCCTTCGGCAGCCATGCCGACAGGAAACGTCCCTGATGATGCTTCACATAGTCCACGGTGCCGTCCACGGGAAACCAATTGGCATGCACGTTAAGCGGACTCATGAACACCGACACCATCATTGCGTCATGATGCAGGAACTCCCCCTCGTACACCTTCTCGATAGCCACGACCTTGCCGTCCACCGAACTGACCACATGATTCTTGCGCTTTCCTGTATAGGTGCGGCGCGGACAGCGGAAAAAGTTGAACACGAAAGCGTATCCGGTCGCCATCAGCGCCGTCAGCACCAAAGGCACCGGACCGGGAGCCATGAACATCCATAGCGGCACCATCAGCGCCACCATCACACCAAACAGCGGAACCAGCACCGCAGTGCCCTCCCGATGTATTTTGACTCCGTGCATTTTTCCCATTTTTCGCTCTCAGGCCCCTTGCGGGCCAAGTGTAAATGCAAAATTAATGTTTTAACACAATTTTCGCAAATAAATCAGGGATTTTCAGCCGCAGGCACGTATTGATAGGCCCCTGACGAGGGGTTTCCGTACTCCAGACGGTTCACGCCGTCCATATCCGTCATGGATGCCGGGGTGAGCAACGCGGGGTCGCCGGCCGACTTCACGGGCGAATCGTCCTGCAGCCTGTAGTTGAAATAATACTCCTCGCGTATGGTGCGGAACATCGGGTCGGTGTCCCACAGACTGTCCGTGAAATTGGCGTCGTTCTCACCCTTGGACTTGAACGAGCAGTATCTGAACAGCACGTCGGCGCCGGTGAAGTCTCCTATGTTCAGGTCGTCGGTTATGCCGTACAGTATGCAGTTGTCGAAGCGTGCCTTCATCAGCGGGCTGGTCATATCGGTGTCGTTCTCCTCGTCGGGCAGCACGTGGACCAGAGTGACCAGCGGCAGCGAGATGGCCGTGAACAGATAATTGTTGGCGAATGTGCATTGCAGGAAATTGACGTCGCCGCCCGACAGCAGTACGGTGGCGCCGGCGGCTTCGGAGAATACGCATCCAGTGGCGTTTATCTTGGCGTTCTGTGCCTGCAGCACGTTGTGACGTGAATTATGCAACCAGGAATTGAGCATGGTCAGCTTAGTGCGGTCGCTGTTGGCACACGAATCGAGCACCAGTCCTATCTCCGTACTGCGCATGTCCACATATTCAAGACGGTTGTCGTATGATTCCGCCGTAATGTTGACGCCCCTCCATTGGCCGGACATGATGTCGTACTCCACATCGGGCAGCACGTTGTCCAGGCGGTCGCCGCGCATGTCTATCTTCTTATCCGGCGTTCCTATGGCATGAAGCGTGCCATCTACTGTCATCAGTGCCTTGTCGTGGAACAATAATTTGGCGCCCGGGTCCACGGTCAATGTGGCTCCGGCCGCCACTTTCAGCGAATCGAATATCACGTACGGACGTTCGGCCGTGAAACGGGTATCTTCCTCTATGGTCACGCCGCGAAGCCGCGTCACGTTCTGGCCCCACGCCTGGCACACCACATCCTGCGTCACCGTGTTGGTCACGAATTCCAGCTTGTCTTCCGTCAGCGACGGCTCCGCGCCCGCGCTTTCCGGGATGTTGCATTCTATGAACACATAGATTGAATCGCGGGCCATTATCTCGATGTCCGAGAATTCCGAACCGCTCTGGCCGTCAACGTTGAGGCGGAAACGTGTGTCGGGATCCTTGAACCGTATGGAGCTTATCTTTATTCCTTTCTTGGCCTTGTTGCTGACAATCAGGCGCGCCGTGGGAGTGCCCATGCCGGTGAACACCGTGTCGAAACTGACGGTGTCTCGCGAGAAGGTCAGCACATCGTGGGGCGACGTGCTGATGGCGTCGCTGATGCACGACGTCAGCATTCCGGACACTGTGATTAAACCTAACAGACCCGGCAGAGTCCATAATATATGGCGGTGTTTCATATTGAAGAAACGCCCGCAACTGCATAATGTTGCACAGCCGCGACAGCATAGTTGCACAGCCACAACCGTGACAACACAATGAAATACGTACTCATAGCCGGCGAGGCATCGGGCGACCTGCATGCCTCTCATCTTATAAAACATATACGCGAAAACGATCCGGAAGCCGAATTCAGGTTTTTCGGAGGTGACCTTATGGCCGCCGAGGCCAGACGCAACCCCGACCTGCATTACAACCGCATGAACGTGATGGGATTCTCCGAGGTGCTTCGCGCCCTGCCGCGCATCATGGCCAATCTGCGTCAGGCCAAGGCGTTGCTCCGTACATGGCGCCCTGACGCCTTAGTGCTGGTGGATTATCCCGGTTTCAACCTCATGGTGGCCGAATATGCCAAGAAATCAGGCATTCCCGTACATTACTTCATATCCCCCAAGGTATGGGCCTGGAAGGAATGGCGCGTACGCAAGATCAAGAAATACGTGGATCGCATGTATTCCATCCTGCCGTTCGAGGAGGAGTTCTACGCCCGCCACGGCTATCACGTGGACTATGTGGGCAATCCTTCGGTCGAGGAGATGGCGTATACCATGGGACATGTGCCGCCTAAAAAGCATTTCATGGAGCGCCAGGGACTTGTGGACGACCGCCCGATCATCGCCCTGCTGCCCGGCTCGCGTCTCGGCGAGATACGCAACAACCTTCCGCTGATGGTGGAGGCCGCAAAGCGTTTCCCCGAATTCCAGTATGTCGTGGGGGCGGCTCCGTCGGTGCCGGAGAAATTCTACCGCGAGATAGCCCAGGACCCCGGTCTTAAGGTCGTGTTCGGTGCCACGCCCACCTTACTGAAGTATTCCCGTGCCGCAGTCGTGGTGAGCGGAACGGCCACCCTGGAGACGGCACTGATAGGCACGCCGCAGGTGGTGGTGTACCGTGCCAACGGCAGCCGTCTGTCATACAACATCATGTCGCACCTGCTGAAGGTGAAGTACGTGTCGCTGCCCAACCTGATAGTGAACAACAGCATCATACCTGAACTGTTGCTGGACCGTTGCACCGTCGATTCGATAGCTCACGAGCTGTCGCCGCTGCTGCAGCCCAGCCCCAAGCTGACGTTCATGACTCAGGGTTACAAAAACATGCAGCGGCGCCTCGGCAACTCAGTCGCCGCCAGCACCGCCGCCAATCTCATCGTAGACTCCCTCAAAAATTAGTGTGCGTCCAGCCAGTTGGAGGCGACGCCCGAACTGGCCGTGAGAGGCACGAGGCCACGGTATGACTCCTCCATGCGGCGCGTCACAAGTTCCTGAAGCTCCGGCAGTTCCTCGGGCACAACGTTGAAGTTCAACTCGTCGTGCACCTGCATTATCATGCGCGACTTCATCTTCTTTTGCTTCATGTCGCCGTAAATGGCTATCATGGCCTTTTTGATTACGTCGGCGGCCGTGCCCTGCAGCGGCGCGTTCACGGCGTTGCGTTCGGCATATCCGCGCACTGTCGGATTCTTTGAATTGATGTCGGGCAACATGCGGCGACGTCCCATGCGTGTCTCCACATATCCGTTTTCGCGTGCATGTTCCACCGCGTCCGACTGGAACTTACGCACCGTCGGGAATGTTTCGTAATAATTGTCTATCAGATCCTTGGCTTCGGCTCGCGGTATGCCGAGACGCGACGAGAGCCCGAAAGCGCTGATGCCGTACAGGATGCCGAAGTTGGCTGTCTTGGCAGCGCGCCGTTCGTCGGCGGTCACATCCTTTATATCCTTATGGAATATCTTGGCGGCGGTGATGGCATGCACGTCCTCGCCCTGCAGGAAGGCGTCGACCATGATGGAATCATGGCTGAAGTCGGCCATCAGCCTCAGTTCTATCTGCGAATAGTCAGCGCTCAGGAACAGGCATCCTTCGTCGGGAATGAAGGCGCGTCTTATCTCGCGGCCCAATGCCTCGCGCACAGGTATGTTCTGCAGGTTCGGGGCAGTCGACGATATGCGTCCCGTGGCCGTGACCGTTTGGTTATAGTTGGTGTGTACCTTGCCCGTAACCGGATTGATGGCCGCCGGCAATGCCTGAAGATATGTTGACAGCAGTTTCTTCATCGCGCGGTAGTCCATGATCAGCTGCACCACAGGATGACGGCTCACAAGTTTCTCCAGTACATCTTCGGCCGTGGAGTATTGGCCTGTCTTGGTTTTCTTCGCCTTGGGGTCGAGCTGCAATACATCGAACAGAACCTCGCCCACCTTTGACGGCGACCCGATGTTGAACTCCATACCGGCAAGCGAATATATCTTCTGCTCCAGCTCGGCCAGACGCCGCTCCATATCCTGCGCCGCCTCGTCCAATGCCCTGGTATCTATTCTGACGCCGGTCAGCTCCATGCTTGCCAGCACGGGTACCAACGGAAACTCCAGATCTCTCAGCAACGCGTCCATTCCCGACTTCTTCACCTCCTCCGAAAGTGGCTCGTAAAGCTGTAACGAAATGTCCGCACCCTCGCAGGCCCATTCACTCATCACATCGTTCGGAACGCCGGCGCCCTGCTGTGTCTTGGTTCCACGTTTCGACGATGTGGTCAGCCCGGGATAGGGCTGCATATCGTAATTAAGGTATGTTGAAGCCAGCGCCTCGAGTCCGTGACGCATTTCGGGCTGCAACACATAGTGAGCCAAGGCAAGGTCGTAGAAGGCGGTCAATGACTCCACATCGTCGCCACGCCGACGCGAGGCAATGACCATGTCACGTTTGGCCGCAACCGTCACTTTCTCTATTGCAGGCATCGACATCACGTCCAATACCAATGCCGTTCCTTCGTCATAATCGGCCGGTATGTAGTATGCCTTACCCTTTTCTACGGCAACAGCCGTGCCGCGCCATACGCACGACATATCGTTCTCGCCTTCCGACACTAAGAACAGTCCTACTCGAGTCTTGCCGTCCAGCGCACGACGCAGCACATCCAGTTCTGTTCCGTTGTCCACCAGCCGGTAATCCACACCGGCCTTATCCAAAACTTTCGGTGCCTCCTCAACGACCGGAGCGTCTAAAGGAAGCATATCGTCGAACAACGAAGTCGGAAAGCCGCCCGTATTGGTGTTGGGCGCCACGGCGTTTCTGTCAGCATCTATGCGGCGCGACACACGGTCGGCAAGCTGTTTGAATTCCAACTCCTTGAAAATCTCCATCAGCTTCGCCTTGTCCTCCGGCTTGCGTTCCAGGTCGGCCGGAGTCTCCTCCACTGGCACGTCGCGCCGTATCGTGGCAAGAAACTTGGAGAATTCTATCTGACTGCTGTTTTCAGTTATCTTTTTCTGCAACGCTCCTTTCAGTTTGTCGGTATTGGCCAACAGATTCTCGACCGAACCGAAGTCCTGTATCAGCTTTACGGCAGTCTTTTCGCCCACGCCGGGACAGCCGGGTATGTTGTCCACCTTGTCGCCCATCAGCGCCAACAGGTCTATCACCTGCCCTGTGTTCTGCAAGCCATATCGCTGACACACCTCCTCCGGACCGCGCAGTTCAAAGTCCTGGCCGCGGTAGGAAGGCTTATACTGAATGATACGGGGCGTGACAAGCTGACCGAAGTCCTTGTCGGGACTCATTATATATGTGGTGTAACCCTCTTTTTCAGCCATTGACGACAAGGTGCCGATCACGTCGTCGGCCTCGAATCCGGCCACCTCCACCACAGGAATGTTGTAGGCGCGGATTATATCCTTGATATAAGGCACGGAAAGCCTGATGTCCTCGGGCATGGCGGCCCGCTCCGCCTTGTATTCGCTGCTGGCTTCCTTGCGGAACGTGGGCCCCTGAGGATCGAAACATACGGCTATATGCGTGGGTTTCTCCTTACGCAGCACTTCCTCAAGCGTATTGACGAATCCGAACACAGCCGATGTGTTGAATCCGCTCTGAGTGATGCGCGGCATCCGTATCAAGGCATAATACGCCCTGAATATCAGCGCGTACGCATCCAATAGAAATAACCTCTTGTCTCCTGTATCCTGGTTCATGGCTTAAAATCATTTATAATCCTTGCTACCGTCATTGCCTCGTCCGGCGTCATGGCCGCCGACATCGGCAACGACAGTTCCTCGGCGTGTATCCGTTCCGTAATCGGAAAACTCATTGTGTTCCATTCCTTATAGCATTCCTGACGGTGCGGTGGTATGGGATAATGTATCAACGTCTGAACTCCGTTTTCGGTCAGATATTCCTGCAATTTGTCGCGCCACTGCGAACGGATGGCGAATATATGGAACACGTGGTCGTCGCCACCGCTCCAGTAGGGGAGAGTGACGTGCGGATTCCTTATATTGTCAAAATATATCTTGGCCAGCCGGCGACGATGTTCGTTGTCTGCGTCTATGTATTTCAGCTTCACGTTCAGCACCGCGGCCTGAATCTCGTCAAGCCGCGAATTGTATCCCTTGTATCTGAACACATACTTGCGTTGCGAGCCATAGTTGCCGAGCGAACGGATAGTCTCGGCAAGTTCGCTGTCGCCGGTGGTTACGGCCCCGCCGTCGCCGAGCGCGCCGAGATTCTTGCCGGGATAGAAACTATGCGCCGCGGCCAGTCCGAGGCTTCCGGTACGTTTACCATTATATTTACATCCGTGAGCCTGCGCGTTGTCCTCTATCAGCATCAGATTGTGACGCTGACACACTTCTTCTATAACAGGCGTGTATGCACACTGACCATAAAGATGCACCAGCAGAACGGCGCGGGTGCGTGAGGTTATCGTGTTTTTCAGAAGGTTTCCGTCCAGCTGCATTGTCACCGGGTCCGGTTCCACAAGCACGGGAGTCAGACCGAATTCCGACACAGCCAGTATGGACGCTATGTATGTGTTGGCCGGCACAATCACCTCGTCGCCGAGACTGAGGCGTCCCGGTTCGATCAATGCCCTGAATATGAGCCTGAGGGCATCCAGTCCGTTGGCCACTCCAATTGCATGTTCCGTACCTATGTACCGGGCGTATGCCTGTTCGAAAGCCTCTGTCTCACGGCCATGCAGATACCATCCCGAATTCACGGCGCGTGTCACGGCCTCGTTTATTTCCGCACCGTGAAGCTCCGTCACTTTCTTAAGGTCATTGAACAGTATCATCTGACGCTATACCTTTATATTTCAGGAATTCGGGATAATCGTAAATATAATCTGCCGGATCATAATGGTCTGAAGCAAGCACCATACATACCGCACCGGACGAAAAATCCACAAGTTCGGTCCAGTATCCCGTCGGCACATATAGCCCCTGCCACGGTCGATTCAGGAAAAATTCCATTCTTTCATTACCATCGGTCAACATCATGGTGAAACTTCCGGAAGCGGCGAACATTACTTGTTCCAGTTTCTTGTGGGCGTGTCCCCCACGGCTCTCCCCTCCCGGAACATCATATATATAAAACACGCGTTTTATATCGAACGGCACGTGTCCCCCGCCCTCGATAAACGACAGATTCCCCCGCCGGTCCTCTATCTTCGGAAATTCCAATAAATAAGGTATGTTCTTCTTCTTTTCCATACTGTTTGCAAATATATCAATTTATATTCGCTACACCAATTAATTATGATATTTTTCCATCTATACATTGGTAAAATATACAATTATGTCAATTTTTCAATGTATACATGGGTAGATTTACAAATTATTAAACTTAAGTTTCGCAAGTCAATATGATGGAATTAAAAGAAATTCAAGTCACAGAACTATTCGGATGCAGGGCATCCGCACAGAATTGACAGAACAACACAGAACTTTTACTCGATTACTTCGGGCCGGACCTGGCCTTGGCATAGAGCCGTCAATGACGGCACCGGAATTATCACAGAAGTATTCTGAGCAAGTTCCGTCACCTGCGACAGCAGGATCTGTGACAAACGGCGCAAGACAACACAAATACTACATAGTTTATTCTGTGTTTGTTCTGTACGTTCAGTGAAAGGAAAAAGCAAGCTTTTTCCGCCAGTTCTGTGACTTGCAGTTTTAATAGTTCCAACATGCGAAAGTTAATTTATTCAATTTATGTCATTCGGAAACCTTAATTTTAATAATAATTTACTGTTCAGCCGTTATTTATATAGAAATTACAATACATTACATATATGAAGAAAATATTAGCACTGGGATTGCTGGGTGCGCTGACACTGTCGCTGGGCAGCTGCGTCACCAACAAGAAGTACGCCGCGCTGCAGGCCGAGTATCAGACCACACGCGACGGTCTGCTGGAATGCAACACCAAGACAAAATCCATGACGTATGTCATTTCCGACCTCAAGAAGCAGAACGAGGAACTGAAGCAGTCGCTGGCCGACATGAAGTCCACCCTGGACCAGAGCATGGCCAACAACCAGCAGGGCAACGTGAACATCGCCAAACTGGTGGACGAAATCAACGCTTCCAACAAATACATCAAGGAACTTATCTCGGCCAAGTCCAAAAGCGACTCGCTGAACATAGCCCTGACCAACAAGCTGACACGCTCGCTGACCAACGACGAGCTGAAGGATGTGGACATAAAGGTGCTGAAAGGTGTGGTTTACATCTCGCTGGCCGACAACATGCTGTTCAAGTCGGGCAGCTACGAAATCTCCGACCGCGCCATGGAGACACTCTCCAAGATAGCAAAGATCATAAAGGATTATTCCGACTATGACGTGCTGGTGGAGGGCAACACCGACAATGTGCCCATCTCGCGCACCAATATCCGCAACAACTGGGATCTCTCGGCTCTGCGCGCCAGCTCCGTGGTGCAGTGTCTGCAGAACGATTTCGGCATCAATCCCTCGCGTCTGTCGGCTGCCGGCCGCGGAGAATTCAATCCTATCGCCGACAACGACACCGAAGTGGGCAAGCAGCGTAACCGCCGCACCGAAATAATCATCACTCCGAAACTCGACCAGTTCCTCGACCTGATAGACCAGGCTCCCAAGGAAGACTGACATAACATCATATTCTGACAGAACATTATATTAAGGAACAATACCTTAGTTCATACCCTTAATCCCCGTTTCACACCCTGAGACGGGGATTTTTGGTTAATTATCGTCAAAAATCTCGGATTTTCGCAAGAATCCGAAATTTTTTATTAAGTTTTTTATTTTTTTGTTTCATTTTGTTTGCAATTTAAAATAATATTACTAATTTTGCCACCATAACAAAGATAATTATCAATTAATGTCAATTATCCTTGTAAAACCATGACAATTTGTCCAGACACCCGTGGTGTCGCGGCATAAGCCCGCCACAGGTACGGACACTTGGTCCGGTATGAAAAAGACACTATAGACTGACGCTTGCTATGTATGATTAAAGAGTCCTATTTACCTTAATTATTACTTTTGCCATACCACGAGAGTATGACAAAAGTAATAACTAAGGTAGCTCAAAAACTTTTATTCAGTCTATATAATGTAGATTATCCAGCATAGAAGACGTTGATTCATCCTAATTGTAATGAAAAGAGGCAAGTCGTCGAGACCCGCCTCTTTTACTCTGTTGAATATCCGCAATCTGAAAATTTGAATAAAGTTAAAAGATTGTGTTAAATACCCCTATTATAAAAATACGCACTGAAATTTCATTATCTTTGAGGCCTCTAATACCTAATGCCAATTCTCGCAGCCGATTGCCGGCATAAGGCCGAAGTGCAGGCCACACTCCTTATTTCATATTCCAATCTGTCATTGATAACCCATTCCCGTTTCAAACATCCCGAGCCTGAAAACAGCTACGCATCCAATTCCGTATGGGACCTGTTCGATGTCCAAAGCATGACAATGGACGAAAACACTGAACGGATAGGCCTGATCCATACTGAACAATGGCCTGAACCTGGTACGTATCCGCGCCAACTGCTCCGTAATGATACGCGACGTCACCCTCCGCGACATCGAGGAGGAACGCATCCGCGAACTCGCCGGCGAGCCTACCCTTCTAATTTTCTGACCATCGAATATATGGCTATCGATGCGCTCGACGCCACGTTCAGCGAGTGCTTGGTGCCGTACTGGGGTATCTCCAGCACTATGTCGGCCATGTCCACAATGCGCTGGTCCACGCCGTTCACCTCGTTGCCCACCACAAGAAGATAGTTTTTGCCCGGTTCGGCGCTGAAATCGTCCAGGTCGATGCTGTTGTGCGTCTGCTCAAGCACGCATACGGTCCATCCATCCTGACGCATGCGCCTCACGCTTTCCACCGAATCCTCCTCCCAGCGCCAGGCCACCGTCTCCTCGGCGCCGAGAGCCGTCTTGCTGATCTCGGGATGCGGCGGCCGACCGCTTATACCGGTCAATATTATCTCATTCACCTTGAAGGCGTCCGACACACGGAACAGCGAACCGATGTTGTACATTGACCGCACGTTGTCGGCCAGCACCGCCAGGGGATATTTCTCCATGGCGCGGTACTGGTCGCAACCCATGCGCGTCAGCTCCACTATGTTTTTCTTCTTGCGGTCCATCCTTATTATTTGCTGAGTTCCAGCATACGCTCAATGGGACGTATGGCCTTGCGCGCCACTTCGGCGTCAACATCGATGGCGGGCTGGCCGGTGCGCAGGCATTCCAGCACCTTCTCCAGCGTGTTGAGCTTCATGTAGTCGCAGTTGTTGCAGTTGCAACCGGCTTCCTCGGCAGGGGCGGGGAGGAATGTCTTGTCCGGACATTTGCGCTGCATCTCGAACAGGATGCCGCTTTCCGTCACCACTATGAACTCCTGTGCCTCGCTGTCGCGGGCATAGTCAAGCAACGCCGCCGTGGACCCCATCTTGTCGGCTATCAGCTGAAGCGGACGCTTGCACTCGGGATGCACCAGCACCTTAGCGCCGGGATGCTCATTTTTCATATCTATTATACCCTGCAGCGAGAACCGGTCGTGCACGTGACAGGCACCGTTCCACAGCACCATCTCGCGACCCGTCACCGAGTTTATATATTCGCCCAGGTTGCGGTCGGGACCGAATATTATCTTTTCATCCTTCGGCAGCGACTCCACCACCTTGCGGGCGTTGCCGCTGGTCACCACTATGTCGGTCAGGGCCTTCACGTCAGCCGATGTGTTGACATACGATATCACCGTGTGCCCGGGATGCTCCTTGATGAATGCTTCCAGTTCGGGAGCGGGACAGCTGTCGGCCAGCGAGCAGCCAGCCGCCTCGTCGGGCACCAGCACCAGCTTGTCGGGACACAGTATCTTAACCGTCTCGCCCATGAAGTGCACGCCACACATTACTATTACGCGCGCGTCCGTCTCCGCAGCCTTGCGGGCCAGCGCCAACGAGTCGCCTATGAAATCCGCTATCTCCTGGATCTCCGGACGCGTATAATAATGCGCCATAATCAGCGCCTGCTTCTCCCGGCACAGTTTCTTGATCTCGTCGATTATCTCCTTACGTCCACCTTCTTCCATTATCTCTTTAAAAAAATTAAAAATAAAATAAAAAATAGAGATAGTAATATGTGTCAGTAACTATCAATAACTTTCGGGCGAAAAATTTGGAAATATGAGTTATGAAATATTTCGTCCCGGTTATCGACAGGCTGTGAAATCACTCCTCTTTGTGTATAAGCGAGATGCAGATTTTATCTACAGGCTGTCTACAACTGCAAAGTTAATAACTTTTCTGTTGAAAACGCGCAAAACCTGTCCAAAAGTATGTGTAAAACTGTCAATAATTCTTGGGATAAGTCCCGCTCATTTTTATTTGGATAATTCATAACAATCTGCATATAAACGTATTGCTCGAAAATCCAAATAAATCCGCCCCGACTTATCTAAAACCTATCCACACGTTATGAACACCTTTATCCCCACTTATCGACAGGTTATGAACAGGCACGATGCGGTCATGGATGGGCCGCGGCCCACATATTTCTTCGAAATCAGCTGGGCCGGCAGTTTCCGTATGGCAGTAATGCCGGTAGTGAAAACCATGCAAAAGGTTATAGTGCTACAACCTTTTGCATACATCATTGCATCATAATGTGAGTAAATATTCTTCAGATTTAAGTAATCAATGAGGCGTTTGCTTATGTGGAATATTATCCTTATCTTTGCGTTATGTTGAATAATCAGTTAGTACAACCGTCGTTATTTGGTGGATACGACTTTATGGATATTAAATTTCCAAGACCGCAGTATCTTGGGGCAAAATATATTCATGGAGAATGGATTACTCGACATATACCGGACAGTGTTCAAGTTGTATTGGATGCCTTTAGCGGTTCGCAATCAATAGCCTTTCTTTGTAAACAATTAGGAAAAAAAGTCATTACCAACGATTTTTTAAAATTCAATAGCGAAATTGGGAAAGCTCTAATTGAAAATAGGAATGAAATCTTGACGCCCGAAGACATTCTGATTCTTTTTTCTTGCAATTCTGCTCCTGAAGAATATAATCTGATGGAACATCTCTTTACAGATATATTTTTTGTGCGGGATGAGACTAAATTTTTAGATGCCTTCAGAAGTAATATAGGTAGACTTAAGAATAAATATAAAAGAGCGTTGGCCTTTACCATTATGAACAGAGCATTGACACGTAAAGTGACAATGGGACATTTTGCTCATACCCAAGCTTTAGTCTATGCCTCTAATCCCGATAGAATAAAACGAAATCGTAGCCTTATAAGACCTATTAAGGATATATTTTCAGAATTAGTATCGGAATATAACAATGCCGTGTTTGACAATGGATGCGAATGCGTTTCATATAATGATGATATCCTTAAGGTTTTGCCAACCTTGTCGAATGTCGATTTAGTATACTTCGATCCTCCATATTGCGATAGTCACGCGGATTATCAAGGATTTTATCATCTATTGGAAACATATACAAATTATTGGAAAGATAAGGAGTTTGTGAATGGTACAAAAAGATATAGTCCTAAAAAAGAAAGTGGTTTTGAAACTAAAAGGGAAATAATAGGAAGTTTTAAAAAATTATTTTCTCTTTCTCAAGATATCCCATATTGGTTAATTAGCTATAACGACAGAAGTTATCCTGACATACAAACTCTTGTGGATCTGATAAGCCCCTACAGGAATGTATCGGTTGAACGGAAACTTTATCAAACAGGGAGAGGGGGCAAAGGAAGTGTTGCAGGAAGTAATGAAATTTTATTAGTATGCAAACCTTAATTAAATTATGTCATGACTGAATTTGAAAAATGGGACGTCGCTTTCAGAGATCAGAATCTGAATATTTTTAACAACAATGCAGAAGGTATTCTTTGGCTAAAGGTCAGAGCTATTTGTCGTGGTAGGCAATTAAAAGAATTTTTAGAAGATAATGATATTGTATTAAGTGCTACCAAAGTATCAGACAAGAATCGAGAATTATTCGGTATCTTGGCAAAACGAGTAGATGCTTCTATTATACTTGACAGATTCTTACAATGTATAAATCATGAATGGTATAATGAAATGGGAGTTGATATAGAACAACTAAAAGAGGATCTATACAAAATCCAGTATTATTCCTGGGGTGGCGACCAAAACAACTCGCTTGATAAATATTTCATAAGTCGATATGTCAAAATAATAAGTAAATTTTCTGATTTGCAGGGCAGACAAGCCGAAATTGGTGCGAACGCATGGAATTATGTGCAAAACAGTTGGTATAATAATTGGACTTCTTTCATCATTGAATCATTATTTAAACAGAATCCAAGGGTGATATCCGCTGTTGGAGAGATAAAGAGTGTTGATTTTTTCATTGACGAATATCCTATTGATTTAAAGGTTACTTTCTTTCCTAATCAATTCATGGGACAGAAACTTAAAGGCATCTTAGGCTCCAGTGAAAAATCATGGTTGAAAAAGAAATGCAAGGAACTCGGAATCTCATGCGATTCAAAAGAATCAGAGTCACAACAGATATATACGTTAACTGAAAAATTAAAGGAAATTGGACAAAGAGACGTAATTAGGGAATTAGAGGTAGCTAAGGGCAAAATTATAGAAGAAACTCAAAGAAATCCTATTGAACTGATTAGATGGTTATATGAAACTCAAGGCGAAATGCGCTTTGGGGCTGAGAATCGAATATATATTGTTCTGGCTGACTCAAATGATTTTTCACAATCTTGGAAAATGAAGAGAGCTTTTTCTTTAATCGAGCCTAAGATTATACAATATATTGAAAACTTCTCTTCAGATTCTCTGAAAAAAATTCAATTTGAGTTCAAAAAAAGAAAATATTCTACTCTGTCGGATATTATATTTGTCGTAAAATGAAGAGATTTGTTTTCCTGGCTCGGATATACAATGAAGCATCTTCCATAATCTATTAAAATCAGCCAATATTGGTTCTAAAACAGAGGCGACATAGTTTTAAGAACAACGACTTTAATACGAACCTTACTATCCCTACACATGAAACTGAAGTATATCGCTGTCGTTGCGGGTGCTATGTTGCTGGCAGGTAGTGCAACGTCTCAATCAGTAGGAAATGCAAAACGTTCGGCTGAAAATATAGCAAGTCCGGCTGAAAAAAACACGGTACAAACTGCTGAAAAAGTGACGGTCGAAAGTCCGCTTCCGAATGGGTCAACATCGACGGCGAGCTTGGTTTCACCGCTCCCGGCAACAAGGGTATGGGGTTCGGCGACCGGGCCGACAACAATTCAATACTGACCTCCGGGCTCTACACCCTCTATTCCGGCCGACAGCGCGATGTCAGGGCCGGTGATGTGGTGGGCCGCCGCAACGTCAACTATTATACCAATGTAGACGCCGCCACAACCAGAGCGATGAAGCGGAAGACCGTGTCGCTGACCGACAGACTGCCGCAGGGCTGGAACGCAGCGATTGTGCCCGATCCCGATGGTGTCTGTTATATGTTGGTATCCAACTTCAGAAGTAGTGTCCCCGCCGAAATTTCCGGAATCAATATCGACGGTAAGGCACCTGTGTTATCGGTCGATACGAAAATCACCGACAACGCCTCGTCAGCCACGGTAGCGGTGCGGCAGAATAATTCGCTGGCCGATGAACTCAGAATATTCCTAAAGGGCACAAAGCTTACCGCCGTTCAGGATCCGAAAGATTCATCGGTTGCTTATATCACCAGTAATGCCGGTTCAAAGTCAACTTCCGAGGTGACGATTATTGCCGATGGCCACCCCGTCAGCGGCAAGGTGAAAATCCCTGCCGGAAACACCGTAAAAGTCTATTTGCAGGATGGTCAGATAAAGAGCCGGAAGCTCTAATCTGTGCAACCAAGGTTGAACTCGAACAGCAGTCCCTTCGTGCTGACGGCTCTGATTGAGCCGCCATGCACTGCCACGGCATTCTTCACGATCGACAGACCGAGACCGGTGCCTCCGGTGGAACGTGTACGGCCGTCGTCAACGCGGTAAAAGCGTTCGAATATATGTGGCAGATGCCTGGCGTCTATCCCTTTGCCATTGTCCCAGACCTTGAAGTTGCCTGCCTCATCGGCCGTGATGTGTATCTCGCTGCCTTCGCTGTGAGCTATGGCATTGTCTATCAGGTTGTGGAATATGGATTCCAGCAGCATGCGGTCGCCGTTGATCCATAGCCGGGGTATATTGACATCAATTTGCATTTCGGTGCGCGGTCGCGCTTCGTCCGCTATATCATTTATGAGTGCCGTCAGGTCGATGCGCTTCTTGTCTATCATGCCCTGACCGTCCTCCATCCGCGTGATGGTGGACACATCCTTCAGCAACGCGCTGAGACGGCCGGCGTTGCCGCGGATACGGCCCATAAGCTCCCGCTTCTTGGTTTCGGGCAGGTCGGGATGGTCGTCCAGCAGGTCGAGGCTTACAAGAATTGAGGCCACCGGTGTTTTCAGCTCATGGTTGATGTTGTTGGTCAGCTGTTTCTTTAGCCGCGCCTTGTCCTGCTCCAGCCGGATGGTCTCGCGGTGCTGCTGGTCGCGCTGCACATATATCTTCACTATGTTGGCGGCAATGCTGCCGAGTTCGTCGTGCGGAAATGAATAGCCCTCGTATATACTGTCGCCGTTGCCGGCCCGTTCGGCAAACTGGTTCAGGCGGCGTATGCTGACGGTGACCTTATGTGTGGCCAGCAGTCCGATGATGCTGATGACCAGCGTCATACCGCACATGATGAACAGGATGGTGCGGTCTATGGCCAGAAACTCCACAAGACTATGGGTATATGGCGCCGCCGAGCGCACCACCATGCCGTCGTCGCCTGCTAACGCCGAATAGAAATAGGTGGTGTTGTCCTCCTCCGACACACGTTCGATGGCATACCCTTCCCCCTTGACGCGCGCCGCGCGGACCTCCGGCCTGGTGTTGTGGTCGGAGGTCGGTGTGGCACCGCTGCTGTCGTATATCACCTTGCCGTCGCGTCCTATCAGGGTGACACGCAGGTTTTCGGTCGGACTGCTGATCCGGCTCACGATGTTCCCGATCGGTTCCCCTTTACGCAGGTCGTCCAGCAGGCGGGCGTTGTGCATCTGGAGCCGAGTGTTCATCATCCCGGTCTTATAGTCCCTCTCCCGGTGATACTGGAACACCATGAACGTGCCGGCCAGCAGCCAGCACGAACCTAACAGCAGCAGCAATATGCGTAGCTGAAAAGAAAACCGGGTGTCAGTCCTGCCAGCCATAGCCATATCCCGAGCGGGACACTATATGTTTGCCATACGGTGCGATTTTCGACCTGATGCGCGTTATGTGCACGTCTACCGAGCGGTCCACCACCACCACGTTGTCCGGCCATATACGCTTCATCAATTCCTCGCGCGTGAATATACGCCCCGGGTTGTCGAGCAGCAGCGCCAGGATCTCGAATTCCTTGCGCGGCAGCTTCACGACGTTGCCGTCTACACGACAGGACAGCGTGACGCGGTCGCACACCACATTCTCAGAGACCTTGGAATTCCGTAAACTCCTGCGTGTCACCGCCTCGATGCGTGCCATGACGTTCTTCATCGAGAACGGTTTGGGAATATAGTCGTCGGCGCCGAGCCTCAGCCCGGCCACCATATCGTCGTCGGTATCCTTTGCGGTTAAGAAGATGATGGGAATGCCGGCAGTGCCGGGCGACTGCTTGAGACGGCGCGCCAGCTCGAAGCCATCCATCCCCACCATCATCACGTCAAGGAGCAGCAGACCGTAGCCGTCGATACCCATGGAGAGTGCCTCCTCGGCGCTTGACGCGCCGTCAGCATCGTATCCCTCCAGGCGCAGATACTCGCACAGACCCTCGCGGATGCCGTCCTCGTCGTCCACTACCAGTATTTTGACATTACGTGTTTCCATATCGCAAAATTAACAAAATTAATTGTCCGACACTTCTCCCACCTGTAATTTAACAAAAACTTAATGAATGTCGTCTATGTGGCTCATGACGTTGGCCGACGCACGCCGGTGTTTCAGCTCGTTGGCCATGAAGTCCACGTAGGGGGCCACGTGCCCGAAGTATTGGCGGTAGCCGGCGCAGAGACAGTTCAGGCCCGGCTCGCCGTCGGCGGTGCGGGCAAAGCGGTTTTTCGGGCACTCGCCGTAACGGTTTTCGGAGATATATCCAATGCGAAGATGGGGTGCCGACAAGAATTTTTGGCATAAGGGTCTGTAATATTTTGTCGGTTCGTGAAAATTCTGTATCTTTACCATCCCTTAGTGTAGTTAAGTAAAAAAGGGGTTCGGAACGCTCAAAGCAGGCATTGCATGGAGCGTGACGCAATAGGCAGACGATAGAAGAAGAATTGACAGAATGTTTAAAACAAATCATAGTCTATGAACAAAAGTGTATTAATGGTGGCTGCAGTAGGATGCGCCCTGGTAGCAGGGGGTTGCAGCAAGAAGCTGCAGCAGTTCCAGAGTGATTACTTCACGACGGTTCCGACACCGTTGGAGACTGTCGGACAGAATGTGCCCGGCACAATCAAGGGATCAATTCCCTCCAAATTCATGGTAAAGAACGCCAAGGTAACGGCAGTGCCCGTTCTGCAGTGGAACGCCGGCGGTGCCACAAGCGAGGCTACGGCTACACCGGTTGTGTTCCAGGGCGAGGACGTCCGCGCCAACGGCCAGGAGGTGAGCTATGCAAACGGCGGCATGGTGACCATTCCCTTCACCATTCCCTACCGTCCCGAGATGGCCCACTCCGACCTGTATCTGGATTTCAACGTCGACCAGAAAGGCAAGACCTACAAGCTGCCCCGCGTCAAGGTGGGTTACGGCGTAATCGCCACCTCCACACTGGCCAACGGCAAGAGCGTGACTCCCGCCGTCGCCAAGGATAACTTCCAGAAGGTGATCACCGAGAAATACAGCGCCGACATCCACTTCCTGATCAACCAGGCCAACATCCGCAGCAACCAGACCGACAAGGCCGACTACATCGACCTCAACAAGAAGCTGATGGAAGCAAACAAGGCCGCCAATCAGGAAATCGCCGGCATCACCATCAACTCGTTCGCCAGCCCCGAAGGCTCGCTGGAGTTCAACACCAGCCTGGCCGAGAAGCGCGAGAAGAACACCACCAGCTATATGGAAAAGCAGCTGAAGAAGGACCGCATCACCGAATTCGGCGAGCTGACCTCCAGCTTCACTCCCGAAGACTGGGAAGGATTCGAGAAACTGGTGGAGAAGAGCAACATCCAGGACAAGGACCTGATCCTGTCCGTGCTCCGCATGTATCCCGATCCCCAGGACCGCGAGCGTGAGATCCGCAACCTGTCGTCGGTATTCGACGAGCTGGCCGACCAGATTCTGCCCCAGCTGCGTTACAGCCGCGTGATGGCCACCATCAACACCATCGGCAAGTCCGACCAGGAACTCGTCAACCTGTTCAACAACGATCCCCAGAAGCTGACCGTCGACGAGATGCTCTACATCGCCACCCTCACCAACGACAACATGAAGAAGATGGAGGTGTACAACCGCACCGCCGAGCTCCATCCCGAGGACTACCGCGCGTTCAACAACCTGGGTAATACCCAGTACGTCGCCGGCGACTACAGCGGCGCCGCAGCCAACTGGCAGCAGGCCCTGCGCATCAATTCCAAGGCCAAGGAGCCGATGATGAACATGGGTCTGGTAGCCATGATCAACAACGACATGAGCAAGGCTAACGAATACTTCGGCGCAGCCGCAGGCGTGCCCGAAAGCGCCGACGCAATGGGTACGTACTATCTGAACCAGGGCGACCTGCAGAAGGCACTCAACGCCTTCGGCGACGCCAAGACCAACAACGCCGCCGTAGCTAACATCCTGGCCAAGAACTACACCGCAGCCAACAAGATTCTGGACGACATCAAGGCTCCCAACGCCACCACCTATTACCTTAAGGCCGTGGCCGCAGCCCGTACCGGCTCGCAGAACAGCGCAATCCAGAACCTGAAGCAGGCCGTCAAGCTCGATCCCTCCCTGCTGAAGCGCGCACAGAACGACATGGAGTTCACAGGTATCAACCTGTCCTACATCCAGTAATAGAGAATACAACTCATTATATAAAGGGAGAGACGGCTTCGGCCGCCTCTCTTTTTTTCCTGCCTGAATTCAACCTTTTGCATAGTTGTATTGTCTTATTAGAGAACGTAACATAGAACACACAATAAAAAACACACTAAATTCAGAAAAAGACATGAAAAAGAGCATAACGATAGGAATGGCGCTATGCGCGCTGATGTTGACCACAAGCTGCAGCACCCGCACCATCGATCTGGGCGGTCTGTCCGGCAAATGGAACGTGATAAGTGTCGACGGCAATGCCGTTACCCCCGGAGCCGACGGCCAAGGCCCCACGATTTCGTTCGACGTGATGAACGGCAGGGCCGTAGCCACCACCGGCTGCAACCGGCTGATGTGCGGTTTCAACAAGGACTTGCCGGCGGGCAATCTGACGTTCAGCCGCGTGGCCTCAACCATGATGGCATGTCCCGACATGAGCACCGAGGACGCCATGAAGCGTGCGCTGGAGAACACCACCGGCTACGTAGGCCTGCGCAAAGCCAACGAAGTGGCGCTGACCTGCGGCGGCAAACGGGTGATGGTGCTCCGCAAGGGATACCAGGACTATTCCATCGCAACGCTGGAAGGCAAATGGCGCATCACCGAGCTTGACGGCAAGGACGTGAAGCACACTGCCGACGAACCGCGCACCGTCACTTTCGACAAGAACGGCAAATACTTCTGCGAGACCGGGTGCAACAACCTGTCGGGTGGTTTCACCACCGACTACACAGCCATCACGTTCGGCCAGGCGATGTCCACACGCATGGCGTGCCCCGACATGAGCACCGAACAGGCTCTGTCGAGCCTTCTGCCCACTGTGACGAGCTACGGCCGTCTGGCTGACGGATCACTCGGCTTCTACAACGCCCGCAACGACATGGTGATGAAGCTGTCGCGCTGACCACACCGGTTTCATCCCGATTAAACCCGATTGAACCCCGATTCATCCCGATTGAATCCCGATTCATCCCGATTGAATCCCGAATAAAAAGGCCTCGGAGCCGTGTGCTCCGGGGCCTTTCTTATTGTGTTGCTTTTGCTTTTCTTGTTGTGTTGCTTCTGCTTTGTGTCGTGTGGGTTGGTTTCGGCACGGAGCTTCAGCTCCGCCGTCGCCTCCCGCGCGTCTTGGCAGTAGCCACGCGTCTTGGCAGTAGCCGGGTTTCTTAGCAGTAGCCGGGTTTCTTCAGCAGCTTGAACATGTTGGACTTGTAGAACTCCACGCCGGGCTGGTTGAAAGGATTGACACCCAGCAGATAGCCGCTGATGCCGCAGGCCTTCTCGAAGAAGTAGATCAGCTGTCCGAGGCTGTACTCGTCCACCTGCTCGATTTCGATGCGGATGTTGGGTACGCCGCCTTCCACATGGGCCATCTTGGTGCCGAGCTCGGCCATCTTGTTCACCTCGTCGATACGCTTGCCGGCCAGGTAGTTGATGCCGTCCAGATTATCCTTGTCTTCAGGTATGCGACGCTCCACGCTGGGCTTGGCCACGGAAATCACGGTCTCGAAGATGCTGCGCTCGCCCTGCTGGATCCACTGTCCCATGGAGTGCAGGTCGGTGGTGAAGTCTACGCTTGCGGGGAAGATACCCTTGCCGTCCTTACCCTCGCTCTCGCCGTACAACTGCTTCCACCACTCCGAGAAGAAGTGGAGACGCGGGTCGAAGTTGACGAGCAATTCGATCTTCTTGCCGCTGCGGTACAGTGCGTTGCGCAGGCGTGCGTATGTCAGCGCGGGGTTGGAGGGCGATGCGTGCAGAGTAGTGTTCTCCATGTCGGCGGCGCCCTTCAGCAGCAGCTTGATGTCATGGCCGGCTACGGCGATGGGCAGCAGGCCTACGGGGGTCAGCACCGAGAAACGTCCGCCCACGTTGTCGGGAATAACGTATGTCTCGAAGCCCTCGTTGGTGGCCATGGTGCGCAGTGCGCCTTTCTTCTCGTCGGTGATGGCCACGATCAGGTCCTTGGCCTTATCCTTGCCCTGCTCCTTCTCCAGCTTCTCTTTCAGGATACGGAAGGCGATGGCCGGTTCGGTAGTCGTTCCGGACTTGGAGATAACGATGATGCCGAAGCGTTTGCCTGTCAGCAGCTTCTCCAGCTGGGCGGTGTAGTCCTCGCTGATGTTCTGACCGGCATACAGCACCTTGGGCTCGCCGGGATTCGGTGCATAATAGAACTCGAAGTTGTCGGCCAGCGCGGAGTTCACGGCCTTGGCGCCAAGGTAGGAGCCGCCGATACCTACGCATACCACGTAGTCGCAGTTCTGACGCAGACGTGCAGCCGTCTTTTCGATGCGCTCCACCAGCTCGGCAGGTGTCTCGCTCGGAAGCTTCTGCCAGCCCAGGAAGTCGTTGCCGGCGCCTGTGCCCTCCTCCAGTGTGGTCAGTGCGGCTGTTGCCTCGGCTCCCAGCGCCTCATATTCCTTTTCGGCGAAGTATTTCGCATCGTCGATGTTCAATTCAATGCTTCTCATAATTATGATTTTTCAGTTAAGTGTATACAATAGTAATCACAATGCTAATGTATCAGTAATAACACCGAGGGGAGGTTATAAATTCGCTCCGGGTCGCGTTTTTACCGATTATTAACTTACGTGAACGATGCGGCCGCCGGCTTGATGGCCTGCGCGGGCTTTTCGTTCTCGTACAGTATGCGGTACACGGCGTTGAGGATGGGCATGTCCACCTTCGGGCCGTTCTGGTTGATGCGCTGTATGCAGCGTGTGCCGTAGTAACCCTCGGCCACCATCTCCATCTCCATCATGGCGGCCTTGACGCTGTAGCCCCGGCCTATCATGGAGCCGAAGAAGTGGTTGCGGCTGAACTTGGAATAGGCGGTTACGAGCAGGTCGCCCAGGTAGGCCGAGCGGCAGATGTCGCGGCCGGGCACCGGAGCCACGGAGTCTACGAAACGCTCCATCTCGCGGATGGCGTTGCACACGGTCATGGCCAGGAAATTGTCGCCCGTCTTCATGCCGCTGATTATGCCGGCGGCGATGGCGTACACGTTCTTGAGCACGGCGGCGTATTCGATGCCGTTCACGTCCTGACTGAGGATGGTGCGCATCTTCCTTCCCGCCAGCAGGCCGGCGAAATCGCGGCAGCGTGTCTCGTCATGGCATCCGATGGTCAGGTACGACAGGCGCCCCAAGGCCACCTCCTCGGCGTGGCACGGACCCCCTATCACCAAGGTGCGGTCCTCGCGGCAGCCGAAGCGCTCGCGCATGAAGTCGGTGACGATCATGTCCGTGTCGCCCACTATCCCCTTCACGGCCGACACCACGTTCTTCTCGCTGATGTCCACGGTGATGCCGTCCAGGGTCTGGAGCAGATAGGGCGACGGAACCACTATCAGCAGCGTGTCGGCGTTGCCGCACGCCTCGTTGATGTCCGACGTGAAGTCGATACGGTGCGTGTCGAACTCCACATCGGTAAGATACATAGGGTTACGGCCGTTGCGAATGAATTCGTCGATGCGGTCCTGACGATGGAAATACCATCCGATGCGACTGCAGTTGTTCAGCAACAGCTTGGCCAGCGCCGTGGCCCAGCTGCCGCTGCCTATAACCGCTACTTTGCCCATCGAGTCCATCGCCGTTTATGCTTTGGGTGTTTCCTCCTGCGGGGCGTCGGTGTTCTGTTGTTTCTTTTCGGGTCGCATCTGCGGGAACAGCAGCACCTCCTGTATGGTGGGCTGGCCGGTGATGAGCATGGCCAGGCGGTCCATGCCGATGCCCATTCCCGATGTGGGAGGCATGCCGTATTCCAGCGCGCGGATGAAGTCGGCGTCTATCACCATGGCCTCGTCGTCGCCCTTGTCGGCCAGTTTCATCTGCTCCACGAAGCGCTCGTACTGGTCGATCGGGTCGTTCAGCTCGGAATAGGCGTTGGCCAGCTCCTTGCCGTTCACCATCAGCTCGAAGCGCTCGGTCAGTTCCGGATTCTCGCGGTGACGCTTGGTAAGGGGCGACATCTCCACCGGATAGTCGATGATGAACGTGGGCTGGATATACTTGCCCTCGCACTTCTCGCCGAAGATCTCGTCTATGAGCTTGCCCTTGCCCATGGTGTTGTCCACCTCGATGCCGTTGTTGCGGGCGAAGTCGCGAAGCTCGTCCTCGCTCTTGCCGTCGATGTCGAAACCGGTGTGCTCCAGGATGGCGTCGCGCATGGTGACGCGGGGATACGGTGGCTTGAAGTCTATCTCATGGTCGCCGAACTGTACCTTGGTGGTGCCGTTCACGTCCAGGGCTATCTTCTCCAGCATCTTCTCCGTGAAGTTCATCATCCACTTATAGTCCTTGTACGACACGTATATCTCCATGCAGGTGAACTCGGGGTTGTGCGTGCGGTCCATGCCCTCGTTGCGGAAGTTGCGGCTGAACTCGTACACGCCCTCGAAGCCGCCCACGATAAGGCGCTTCAGATACAGCTCGTTGGCGATGCGCAGGTACAGGGGGATGTCCAGTGCGTTGTGGTGCGTGATGAACGGACGTGCCGCCGCACCGCCTGGTATGGCCTGAAGCACCGGAGTCTCCACCTCCAGGAATCCGTGTTCGTTGAAGTAATGGCGCATCGAGTTGAACATCCTGGTGCGCTTGATGAATATGTCGCGCACGCCGGGATTTACCACCAGGTCGACGTAGCGCTGGCGGTAGCGCAGCTCGGGGTCGGTGAAGGCATCGTATGCCACGCCGTCCTTCATCTTGACGATGGGCAGCGGGCGCAGGCTCTTGCTGAGCAGCGTCAGCGAGCGGGCGTGTACCGAAATCTCGCCCGTCTTGGTGCGGAACACCTCGCCGGTGATGCCCACGAAATCGCCTATGTCCAGCAGCTTCTTGAACACCGTGTTGTACAATTCCTTGTCCTCGCCGGGACAGAGGTCGTCGCGGCTCACATACACCTGGATGCGGCCTTCGGAATCCTGCAGCTCCATGAACGAAGCCTTGCCCATGATGCGGCGCGACATCACGCGGCCCGCTATGCTCACCTGACGCGCCTCCGCGTCGTCATTGAAGTTCTCTTTGATTTCAGCGCTGTGGCCCGTCACCGGGAATTCCGCGGCCGGGTAGGGTTCGACGCCCATGTCGCGCAGTGCTTTCAGACTGTTGCGGCGAACTATCTCTTGCTCGCTCAGTTCATGGTTTGCCATTATATCTTTTCTCCTTTGTTTTCGTTTATATTCGTTGTCAGAAGTAATTGACCGTATCCTGCGGGGCCGGGTTCGACGGGTCGGGTTCGATGGTGGGATCGAAACTCTCGTCGGGCGTCACAAGGTTCGGGTCGGACAGGTCGGTCATCGTGTCCGTCACGGTTGCGGCGGTGTCTATAACCGGGTTCTGGTATGTGAACAGGGCCTCCTCGTAGACGGTATCGGTCGGCACCTTCTCGTCGTCCTCGGGGGTACCCGCCGGGGCGTGAAGTGTCTCGGAATGAAGGGTGGTGTACATCAGCAGCACACCGAATATGAAGAACAGCAACGCGCTTAGCACGGTCAGCGAGTCGATGCCTAAGAACTTGGGATGTCGGGGATGCGCCTCGGCACCGTTGAACGTGCGCGCCAGCAACGCGATGAAAGGTATCGCCGAAGCTGCGAGCCAGGCGATGCCCACCCATTTCAGGCACGCGAAGCCTACCTCCGGACCCATCAGGCCCACAAGTCCCATAAGCAGACCGGACAGACCAAGCGTCATCACCAGCCACGCCAGAAGCGAACGCAGGCAGTCGCCCGCACTCTCTCCGTGCACAAAGTCGGCGTAGTGACGTATCCACGGCTTGATGAAGTAACTCTCAAACCATCCGTCGTATACCTTCATAGGGTTATATATCTGCTTAATCTTCATGCCTTTATATCACGATTGGAGCGCTAAGGACACCCTCCGCGCCGCAAGTCGTTGCTTCTCAGTTACAAAATTAATCTTTTTTTCTTAAATGTGCAAAACGCGTTTCCGTCATATTGACGGAGGCGCGTTTTAGTTAAGAAAGTGTGGAATGTTAAGAAAGTGTGGAAAGTTGAAAAAGTTTAGAAAGTTAAGAGGAATGTGAAGACTTCACTATTCTCTTAACTTTCTAAACTAATTCATCACTTCCCGATGTCGATGTCGTCGAAGTCGTCGCCGAACAGGTCTTCCGGCGCGTCGGAATCGGCTGCCTCGCGGTCGAGCAGCGATTCGTCCTCGCGCTCCATGTCTTCCTCAACGAGCTTGGCGTCGGGGTTGGGCAGGAACGGATTGCCTGGCTTGCGCTTCGAGTCGCGCGCCTCGTTCATCTTGGCGATGATGAGCTTCGACAGCTCCTCGGCCAGTTCGGGATTCTCGGCTATCACGTTCTTCACCGCGTCGCGGCCCTGTCCCAACTTGGTGCCGTTATAGCTGAACCATGCGCCCGATTTCTTGAGCACGCCGTATTCCACGCCAAGGTCCACAATCTCGCCCGAACGGCTGATGCCCTCGCCGAACATGATGTCGAACTCGGCTTTCATGAAGGGAGGCGCCACCTTGTTCTTCACCACCTTCACCTTGGCCAGACGGCCTATGGGGGTGTCGTCCTTCTTGATGACGCTGCTGGGGCGGATTTCGATGCGCACCGAGCTGTAGAACTTCAGCGCGTTGCCGCCGGTGGTCACCTCGGGGTTGCCGAACGTCACGCCTATCTTCTCGCGTATCTGGTTGATGAAGATGCAGCAGGTGCGTGTCTTGGAAATGACGCCGGTCAGCTTGCGCATGGCCTGCGACATGAGGCGGGCGTGCAGACCCACGTTCTTGTCGCCCATCTCGCCCTCGATCTCGGCCTTGGGAGTCAGCGCGGCCACGGAGTCTACCACCAGTACGTCGATGGCGCCCGAGTTGATCAGCTGCTCGGCGATGTCCAGGGCCTGCTCGCCGTTGTCGGGCTGTGCTATCCACAGGCTGTTGACGTCCACGCCCAGCTGCTCGGCGTAGAAGCGGTCGAAGGCATGCTCGGCGTCGATGATGGCGCAGATGCCGCCGGCCTTCTGGGCCTCGGCTATCACGTGGATGGCCAGGGTGGTCTTACCCGACGATTCCGGACCGTATATCTCGGTGATTCGGCCGCGGGGCACGCCGCCTACGCCAAGAGCGTAGTCAAGTCCTAACGAACCCGTGGAGATGGCCTCCACATTCTGTATCTTGTCGTCGCCCAGGCACATCACCGCGCCCGAGCCGAAGTCTTTCTCCAGATGCTCCATGGTCACGCCCAAAGCCTTCAGCTTCTGCGCGCGGTCGTTCAACGGACCGCCGGCCGCTTCCTTGGATGTTTTCTTCTTTACTGCCATATATTTCGTATTATTTAGTTATCATTTTTGTGTGGTGTCAGCACCGGGCGGCCACGTCCACCCGATCTGACATCTTTGCATTCACAAAGTTACAATAAAATGCGGCTCAATGCTAATTTTCAGCACTTTTTTATTCTTAAATTTTTATAAACCACTGCAAGAAACTTGCAGCGATGTGGCAAAAACAGCAACTTTGTTGGAAAAAATCGGGAAAAGCAGTAATTTTGGGGTATGGCAGATAGCGAAATGAAAGAATTGGAGCCGTTGTTTTCGGGAGAAGCATTGGAATGCAGGCGTCCGCTGGTGATAGCGGGCCCGTGCAGCGCCGAGAGCGAGGAGCAGATGCTGGCCGCGGCGCGAGGTCTTGCCGCCGACGGCATCGGGATATTCCGCGCGGGATTGTGGAAGCCGCGTACGCGTCCGGGCGGTTTCGAGGGGGTAGGCGAGGTCGGCATCCCGTGGATGCGCAGCGTCAGGGAGGCGACCGGTATGCTGACGGCCACGGAAGTAGCCACCCGTCATCATGTGGAATGCGCTCTTGACGGCGGTATCGATGTCCTGTGGATAGGCGCCCGCACATCGGCCAATCCCTTCGCCGTGCAGGAAATTGCCGACGCGCTTGCCGAGCGTAAGTTCCGGGGACCGGTGCTGGTAAAGAATCCTGTCAATCCTGACCTGGAGCTATGGATAGGCGCGTTGCAGCGTCTGTGCAACGCCGGAGTGCGCCGGTTAGGCGCCATACACCGCGGCTTCACCGCTTACGGCGCGCATCTGTACCGCAACATGCCCCAATGGCAGATTCCTCTGGAGCTGCGTCGCCGCTATCCGCAGTTGCCCATCATCTGCGATCCGAGCCATATCGGAGGCAAGCGCGAGCTGATTGCTCCGCTTTCGCAGAAGGCCCTCGACATGGGCTTTGACGGACTGATAATAGAGAGTCACTGCAATCCCGATGCGGCGTTGAGCGACGCCCGCCAGCAGGTCACGCCCGCGAATCTGAAGCATATTCTCGACGGCCTTGTGGTGCGCGAGCCGAACGGCACCACCGAAAGTCTCGACATGCTGCGCCGGCAGATAGACAAGATCGACAGCGAGCTGCTGGACGTGTTGAACCGCCGCATGGAGGTGAGCCGCGAGATAGGTCGGTACAAGAAGGAGCACCGGATGCTTGCGGTGCAGCCCGCCCGTTACGGCGACATCATGGACACGCGCATCCAGGCCGGCGAGACGATGGGCCTCGACCCCGAGTTCATGCGCGTCATCCTCTCGGCCATACACGAAGAATCGGTGCGCCAGCAGATTGAAATCCTGAACGCACCGAGTATTCACTCTCGCTGAAGCTCAAGGCCGGGACAAAACCGCCCGGCTCCCTTGGCCTGCGCTTAGCTCCTTTTGTTTCCGCTTCGCTCTTTTGTTTAGGCTTTGAGCTTTAGCGAAAGAAAGCCCGCCTCTATTTCTCGCGCATGAAGATGGAGATGGGGGTGCCGTGGAAGTCCCAGTGGTCGCGGATGCGGTTCTCCAGGAAGCGGCGGTAGGGCTCCTTGACCCATTGCGGCAGGTTGCAGAAGAATACGAACGTGGGTATTATCGCTTCCTTCAGCATGGTCACATACTTTATCTTCACGTATTTGCCCTTGTTGGCGGGTGGCGGCGTCTCGGCCACAACCTCCAGCATGTATTCGTTCAGCTTGGCGGTGGAGATGACGCGGCGGCGGTTCTCATACACCTGCACGGCCGTCTCCAGCACCTTGTAGATGCGCTGTTTGGTCAGCGCCGAAGTGAACAGGATGGGGAAGTCGGTGAAAGGCGCGAACTTGCCGCGGATGGCGTCCTCGTAGCGCTTCTGCGCCTCCAGGCTGCGGTCTTCCACCAGGTCCCACTTGTTGACGCATACCACCAAGCCCTTCTTGTTGCGCTGAATCAGGCCGAAGATGTTGCCGTCCTGGGCCTCAATGCCGCGCGTGGCGTCGATTAGCAGGATGCACACGTCCGAACCCTCGATGGCGCGGATGGAGCGGATCACCGAGTAATACTCGATGTCCTCGTTCACCTTCTGCTTCTTGCGTATGCCGGCGGTATCGACCAGGTAGAAGTCGAAGCCGAACTTGTTGTACTTGTGATAGATGGAGTCGCGCGTGGTGCCGGCTATGTCCGTGACGATGTGGCGCTCCTCGCCGATGAAGGCGTTTATCAGGCTCGACTTGCCGGCGTTGGGGCGTCCCACGATGGCGAATTTGGCCACATTCTCGTCGGTTTCCTCCTCGTCATCCTTCTCGGGCATGTCCTTTACAATCTCGTCCAGCAGGTCGCCGGTGCCCGAGCCGTTGGCCGACGACACCTCGATGGGGTCGCCAAGTCCGAAGCTGTAGAACTCGGCCACATTGTAGCGTGCCTGTCCCACGTCCTCCTTGTTGGCCACCACGATCACCGGCTTCTTGGACCGGCGCAGTATCTGAGCCACCTTGTCGTCAAGGTCGGTGACGCCCGTGGTGCAGTCCACCACGAACAGTATCACGTCCGCCTCCTCGATGGCTATGTGCACCTGCTTGTTGATCTCCTCCTCGAACACGTCGTCCGAGTTCACGACCCAGCCGCCCGTGTCCACGATGGAAAACTCCTGGCCGCACCAGTCCACCTTGCCGTACTGACGGTCGCGGGTGGTGCCCGCCGTGTCGTCCACGATGGCCTTGCGGGTCTGCGTCAAACGGTTGAACAGGGTCGATTTGCCCACGTTCGGCCGCCCTACTATTGCTATTAACTTACTCATCGTAATCCTTGTGAGTTACAGTCTTTATTCCATATATCCGAACTCGCGCAGTTTCTTCTCCTTGTTGCGCCAGTCCTTCTCCACCTTGACGAACAGTTCCAGATACACCTTCTTGCCGAAGAATTTCTCTATGTCCTCGCGTGCCTGGATGCCCACCTTCTTGATCTTGGCGCCACCCTTGCCGATGATGATGCCTTTCTGCGAGTCGCGTTCCACGTATATCACGGCCATGATGTGGATGGAGTTCTCTTTCTCGTCGAATTTCTCCACTATCACCTCGGCGCTGTATGGAATCTCCTTGTCGTAGTCCTGCAGCAGTTTCTCGCGTATGGTTTCGGTTACGAAGAAGCGGGCCGGCTTGTCGGTCAGCGCGTCCTTGCCGAAGAAGGGCGGCGACGGCGGCAGCAGCTCCACGATGCGTTTCTGCAGGTTGTTGACGTTGAAGTCCTCGGTGGCCGATGTGGGGAATATCTCGGCCTTCGGCAGACGGGCCTTCCACTTGTCCACCAGGGCCTCAAGGTCGGCCTGGTTCTTGATCAGGTCGATCTTGTTGATCACCAACAGCACCGGCACCTTCTCCTTGGCCACGCGGTCCAGGAAGTCCTTGTTCTTCTCCGGATCCTCCACCACGTCGGTCACATATACCAGGACGTCGGCGTCCGTGAGGGCACCTTCCGAGAATTCCAGCATGGACTGCTGCAGCTTGTACTTGGGCTTCAGCACACCGGGAGTGTCGGAATACACTATCTGGTATTCCGGCGTGTTGACGATGCCCATGATGCGGTGGCGCGTGGTCTGGGCCTTGCTGGTGATGATGCTGAGGCGTTCGCCCACCAGCTTGTTCATCAGCGTGGATTTGCCCACGTTGGGATTGCCCACGATGTTGACGAAGCCGGCACGGTGGCCATCGGCCACGTCGGCGGGCTGTGCCGCGGGTTCTGTCGTAACTTCTATCGCTGCGGGAGTGCCGTCGGCGTTGATCATGGCTTCTTCCCGTGTTGTTTCTTCTGTATTCATAATCGTATGGGTTTTTATATCGGGGGATGTGTTCCGGGGCGTACGGTCACGGAACATACTCATAGATAAAACCCAAGGCGCGGCCGCAATGTTCGCGCGCCGGAATCAAAATATGCGATAGAGGGTGTGTCAAAACATGGCATTTTGACACACCCTCTTAATGCTTATGCTGAGAGCGAAACTCGTGTGATCAGTCTTCGGGGGTATCGAAAGCCCACACCAGATACATTGCGCCCCAGGTGAAACCGGCACCGAAGGCGGTCATCACGATGCGGTCGCCCTTCTTGAGCTTGTGACGGAACTCGTCGAGGCACAAGGGGATGGAGGCAGCCGAAGTGTTGCCGGAATACTGGATGTTGACCAGGGTCTTCTCCTCGGGGATTTCGATGCGGCCTCCCACGGCCTCGATGATGCGGAGGTTGGCCTGATGGGGCACGAACCAGTCCACGTCGTCGACCGACAGGTTGTTGCGCTTCATCACGGACTGCGACGAGCTGAGCATGTCGCGCACGGCGTTCTTGTAGACGATGCGGCCATCCTGATATATGTAATGCTCGCGGTCCCTGACTGTCTGTTCGGTAGCGGGCCTGGCCGATCCGCCGGCTTTCATCAGCAGGTGGGGCAGTCCCTCGCCGTCCACATGGAACTCGCCGTCCATCACGCCCACGTTCTCGTCGGTGGGTTCCACCAGTACGGCGGCTGCGGCGTCGCCGAACAGCGGGCAGGTGGCGCGGTCCTGATAGTCGATCATGCTCGACATCTTCTCGGCGCATACCACTATCACCTTCTTGTAGAGGCCGGACTCGATATAGGCGCGGGCGGCCTGCATGGAGACGATGAAACCGGCACAGGCGGCCTGGATGTCGTAGGCGTATGCGTTCACAAGGCCAGAGTCATGCACTATGATCGAACCTGTGGAGGGAAACCGGTAGTCCGGATTGGACGTGGCGCATATCAGCAACTCGATTTCTTCGGGTTGCACGCCGGTACGGGCCAACAGTGTCTTGACAGCCTCGGTGCCCATATAGCTCGAGCCTTTGGTTTCGTCCTTAAGGATGCGGCGCTGCTTGATGCCCACGCGGGTGGTGATCCACTCGTCGTTGGTGTCTACCATTTTCGACAACATCTCGTTGTCGAGTATATCCTCAGGTACGTACGATGCTATGCCGCTGATCTTTGCGTGTGTCATGTCTCTGTTTGAGTTTCTGCTTTATGCTTTGAGGTGTGTTGCCGTTAGGGGAGAGGGCTTATTTCTCGATGATCTGACGGCCGCGGTAGTATCCGCACTCGGGGCATATTGTGTGGAACACGTGCCATGCGCCACAGTTGGGACACAGTGCGATGGTGGGGATCAATGCCTTGTCGTGGGTGCGGCGTTTCGCCGTACGGGTATGCGATTGTCTGCGTTTAGGATGTGCCATTGTTCTATTTAGTTTTTTATTATGTTATCTCATTCGTGAGGGGAGGGGGTGTGTTACTTTATCTAATCGTGAGGGGAGTGTTCAGTCTTCGTTCATATCGGCTTCGGCTTCGCTCCGTGCCTGGTCGCGCACTTCCTCCACCTCCTCGTCGTCGGTGTCGTCGGCGCCGGCGCCGCGGTGCTTGCGCAGGGCGTCCAGCATGGCGCGGTTGCACTTGCCGGGGGCGTGCACATGGCGCATGGGGATGGTCAGCACGATGGTGTCATACAGCATGTAGGCCACGTTCAGGTACTTGTTGCTGTAGGGTATCACCAGCAGGTTGTCGGCGCCGTCGTCGAAGTCGTCGCCGTACTTCACCGTCACCTTATACTCCGTGTCCACCTCGTGGTCCATCGGGTCGAGGCAGCGGTCGCACGGTATCTGAAGCATCCCCTTGCAGTGGAACACGCAATGATACGCGTCGTTGCGCTTGTCCATGTCCATGTGGACATGCACGTCGGCCCACAGGATGTCGTTGTTCTCCATATTCTCGAAGAACGCCTTGTCGATCACGAAATCCTGCTCGTAGTGTCCGTCGGCCTTGCCGGCGAGATCAACCTTGTATGCGCTAAACTTTCCCACGCTGTCGTCGATTCTTGGTCCTGTTTATGTCGGGTACCTCCGAGGGGAATCGAACCCCTATCTAAAGTTTAGGAAACTTCTATTCTATCCGTTGAACTACAGAGGCTTGTATTCCATCTTGATGCCTATTTGCGTTGCTCCGAGGCGCCCTTATGCAAATAGCAACTGCAAAATTACAATTTTTTTGTCAATTTACCAAAAATGTGCAGTTTTTCAATGTTTTTCAGCATATTTCGGGCAAAATACCATTCCGTTTCAGCGTAAAGAGAGGGGGATGCGCCACGCCTGCACGGCTGCGCATCCCCGCTATGTAGTGTTAATTCAGATTCAGAAGTTCACCTTCAGTGTCCTGACGTCGCCGTCCATGCCGGTGGCGCGGACGATGCAGACACCCTTCAGGCCGGTATTGACCGAACCGTTGACGCCGGTGGCGCCGGTGGCGCTGTACACCAGACGGCCCTGGGCGTCATATACCTTCACGTCGCCGGCACCCTGCAGCTCCAGCAGGCCGCCGCGCTGTGCCCTGACGGTCATGCTGCCTTCGCCGGCCACGTCACGGATGCCCGAGGCATCACGGAGCGGCATGCAGAATCCGAATGTCATGGCCTCCGACTCCCAGTCGAATGTGTTCTCCTGCGTGGAGACGATGGTGTTCATGTCGGGAGTGGCCAACGGGACGCCGGTGTACCACACGTTTTCATAGGAAGTGACATTTCCTTCCCAGTCCTCTACTTCGAAATTAGCGCACATGTTGGCCTTCATCCAGTTGTAGATTTCGGTGTTTTGGGTCTTGAGATATTCGTCAAGCCAGCCGAATTCGGGTGCGGCGTCGCTGTTCCAGTCGGCGGGCCCGTAGATTGTGGCGCGGCGTGTGCCCAGCATTTCGTCCTGCACCGAACCTATGACGGTGCCGTCGCCCAGGATCTGCGAAGGCTGGTTGTTCTGCTCCACTCCGTACGACTTGTACTTGCCGTTCTCCAGATTGAACACGGCTGCGCCGAATCTGGTGACGGTGGGGAACCAGGCATTGGGATCGGGGTTGGGAATGTCCTTCTGCTCCATCTGCATCAGCAGCTTGCCGTCGGCACTCAGCGAGGTGGAATTGAATACGAAGATAGTGCCCTTGCCTGCCTCCAGGAAGGCATACCACACCTCGTTGAAGGCGTCTGCCTGAGGCTGATAAATCGCCATGTCCGCCTCATACTTGGCCATTGCGGCATTGTAGGCGGCCAGTTCCTCTTCGGTCATATAGTCGGTATATTCAGGCATCTCGCCGGTATATCCGCTGGCTGCCCAGGCCTGATAAGCCTCGTTGTATTCCGCCAATCCGTCGGCACTCATGAAGTTCGGCGCCTGAGGCTGTCTGGGTTCGATGTCGGGGAACGGGGGGAACTCCACATTGTCCGGGTTGAGGAGGTCGGTGCCTAATGTCTCGTATTCCCATGTGTCGTTGTCCTTGAGTTTCCACAGGATAGGCTGAGGCATGATTCCCGAGTAATCCAGTACCTGACCGGCTATGACGCGTCCGTCGTCCGAAATGTTGGTGGCTATCACGTATTGGGGGATGCGGCCCGTGAAATCTCTCTCAGGATAAGGGAGCTGTATTGCTTCGGTGTACGTACCGTCGCTTTTGAGCTTGTATATCACAGGCACAGACATGGGGGTGAGGCTGTCGTCGGTCGACATGGGCTTGAGGCCGCAGTAACCGCAGATGGTCAGTCCGTCGGGTGTGATGCCGTTCACTCCGTTGGAGACCGCATCTTCGGTGACAAGGGGAACCAGGGAGTGAAACTCGCCGGCCTTCCACCAGCACACATCGCCGTCATTACGGGTGCATAGAACCACACCGGTGTTGGAGATGCCCTGTCCGTTGCCGTTGCTCAGGGTGTAGGCGGTCATGTCGGCTTCCGTCTCCGGATAGTTGTACAGAACCTGCCCGTTCTGCGGATTTATCAATGTGATCTGTCCCATGAGGTCGGAGCCTGCCATCTTGCCGTCCGAGGAGATGCACGTGAACTGGACGTCATCTATCTTGGACGGCGTCAGCTCGGCGTTAGTGTACTGTGCAGCCACCATTACGGCTGCTCCTAATAGTAATGCTTTCTTCATGCGGTATTGTGTTAGTTGTTTTAAAAGCGTCGGCGTGCCGCGGATGTCCGCGGCATATAATATTTAAGTGTTATGTTGCCACGTTTTGCTTACGAACCGGGTACTTGATATTGTGCCTGCCTTTAGCATCGGTTTCAACGTTCAAAGATAAGCAAAAATTCCGGTTGTAACAAAATTTTATACAAAAAAATTAAATTTTTAACATTGGGCCCCGTCGTAAATGCTTTATTGACCGTGCCTTATACGGCACCTTATAGGACCGTGCCTTAATGTTGTCAATCCTCTTGCGTTTCGGTTTTTACTTTCTCGCGCCTGGAGGCTTTGTGGCCGATTATGAGGTTGCGCACGTAGGATATAAGGCCGAACGACTGGCCCAGAATCAGGACGGGGTCGTGGCGTATGAATCCGTACGACACGATGATGGACGAGCCGATGATGCTGATGATCCAGAAGCCGGGAGGAAGCACCGATTCGCCGTCCTTGCGGCTCACGAACCACTGGTAGATGAACCGCAGCGTGAACAGCACCTGCCCGGCGCTGCCGTAGATGATGAGCCACATCGGGATGCCCTGGACGTTAAAGAAATGCTCCATGAACCGCTGCGCGTCGCCGGCCACGTATGTGATGGCTATGACCGGAGTAATCAGCAGCAGCACGCGCAGTAAGACGTGTATGCGCTTCCACACGCCTTTCATGTTCAGGTTCCACAGGTATATGTAGTAGCTGATGAACTGGCCCAGTACTATGGAAAAATCGTTGCGCAGCCAGCCGTATATGCACAGCAGGTAGGCGCCGCAGATGCTCAGGATCCAGAAGATGGAGGGGGACAGCACCTTCTTGGCCTTCTCCGACAGAATCCACTGCACCAGGATGCGCGCCGAGAAGAACCCCTGCGCTAAGAATCCGATGCCGTATATCAGCAGCTGCGACAGACTCATGCCAATCCGGTGTTGGTCTGGTCTATGTCATAGCGGATGAAGCGCTTCTTCATCCAGCGGTAGGCGAAGCAGTCCATGAAGGGGGACACCAGGCGGTTGTAGAGGTGATACTTCGACACGCCGGCGATGCGGGGGAAATGCTGCACGGGCATCTCGCAGAACTTGCCGTCCACCAGCATCATCAGCGCGGGCAGGAAGCGGTGCATGCCGTCGAAGAAGGGAAGCTGCTTTGCATAATCCGTCCACATCACCTTCAGCGGGCAACCGGTGTCGGTGGCCGTGTCGCCGGTCATCTTGCGGCGGAAGCCGTTGGCTATCCTGGACTGCAGGTTCTTGAACGCCGAGTCCTTGCGGTTGGCGCGGATGCCGGCCACAAGCTGATATTCGCCCGACTTGGCCAGCAGCTTGTTGAAGTCCTCGGGATTGGTCTGCAGGTCGGCGTCGATGTAGCCGATCAGACGGCTTTCGGTCATGTCTATGGCTGCCTTGATGGCAGTGCTCAGTCCGTGGTTGGCACTGCTGCTGATGTAGTAGAAATCGGGCTGACGCTCGCAGATGGCCTTGATCTTCTCAAGGCTGCTGTCCTTCGAGCCGTCGTTCACGAAAAGCACGCAGCTCTTTACGGCAGCTTTCGGCAGGAACGCCGACAGCTCCTTCTCAAGCCGCTCCATGTTGTCCTCCTCGTTATAGACCGGCACTACTATCGTCAACTCGTATTCTGATGTCCTGTTCATAGATTCAATGTTTGCAAAGCTGTCCTATCGGCTTCCAATCCGCAAAGTTACCATTTTTTTGTCAAATTCCGAAATATTGCGTTTCGGCCTCCCCGATTCCTGCCGGATGGATATGAAAAGCGGGAGATCAGGATCGCTCCCTCTCTCCCGCAACATCAAGGTTACGAAAAGGTGATGTTTATAAAGAAGCTGCCGGGACAACTTCAATGATTCTGATCGAGTCAATGATTCGTAACCTTTCCAACCCGTCTATTTCTATAACTTGGAATGCTTGCCGTTGGTTCGTCAACGAATGCAAAATTAGTGTAAAAGAGGCGAAGCCGTAGCTCCGCCTCTTATGTGATGCCAGATGTATTCAGGCAGGGGATATCAGTCCTCCTCCTTCATGTTGTGGAACACGTTCTGCACGTCCTCGTCGTCCTCGAAACGCTCCAGCAGCTTCTCGATTGCCTCGCGCTGTTCGGGAGTAACCTCCTTGTAGTCGGTGGGGATGCGCTCGAACTCGGCCGACACGATTTCCAGCCCCTTCTCCTCCAGGAATTTCTGGATGTTGGCGAACTGGTCGAAGGCGCCGTAAACGATCCACTCCTCGCCCTCGTCGTCGGTTTCCAGCTCGGCCTCGTAGTCCATCAGGTCGAGTTCGAACTCGTCCTGGGCCAGGTCGCCGGGCTTGATGTGGAACACGCTCTTGTGGTCGAACAGGAACGAGAGGCTGCCCTGCGTGCCGAGGTTGCCGCCGTGCTTGTTGAAGTAGCTGCGCACGTTCGCAACGGTGCGCTGGTTGTTGTCGGTGGCAGTCTCCACCACGATGGCGATGCCGTGCGGGCCGTATCCCTCGTATACTATCTCCTTGTAGTCGCCGGCGTCCTTGTCGGTGGCTTTCTTGATGGCGCGCTCCACAGTGTCCTTCGGCATGTTGGCGGCCTTGGCGTTCTGCATCAGCACGCGCAGACGCGGGTTCATGTTAGGATCCGGTCCTCCGGCCTTGACGGCGATGGTGATTTCCTTGCCTATGCGCGTGAAGGTGCGGCTCATGTTGCCCCAGCGTTTCAGCTTGCGCGCTTTGCGGTATTCAAATGCTCTTCCCATTTGGTTTATGTTGCTTTATTATTCTGTCTTAATCCTTGATTCAGTCTTAAACTATATAAGCCTGAATCTTATCTCAGTTCGGCGCCTACGGTATGCTTCAGGCTGCCGACGATCTTGTTCATTATCGCTTCGATCTGCTTGTCGTTCAGAGTCTTTTCGGGATCCTGCAGCACCATCGACACGGCGTACGATTTCTTGCCGGCGGGGAGCTTGTCGCCTTCGTACACGTCAAACAGGCGCACGCTCTTCAGCAGCTTGCCGCCGGCCTTGCGTACGGCGGCCTCGATGTCGGCGAATTTCACGGCGCGGTCCACCAGCAGCGCCAGGTCGCGGTCCACGCCCTGCGTCTTGGGCAGCTCGGCGAATTCCACCACGTTCTTGCGCGCCATGCCGAACACCGTCTTCCAGTCCATGCAGGCGTACACCACGGGCTGCTCGATGTCGAACACGTGCAGCAGCTTGCGGCGCACCAGTCCCAATGCGGCCACGCAGTTGCCCTGACGGCTCATCAGGTTGATCTTGGCGCTGAATATCTCGTCCTCGCCCTGCACGGCGGTGAGTGTCTGCGGGTCGATGCCCAGACGGCGCAGCAATGCGTCCACCACGCCGCGCATCTCGTACACGCTGTTCTCCATGGCCGGGGCGTTCCATGTCGCGTCGGCCTTGTTGCCCGTAATCCACAGGGCAAGCTCCATGCGCTCGGTGTACGGTGCCAACGGACGCTCCGGGGTGGATTCCTTGGCCGGATCCTTGGCGTAGACGTTGCCGAACTCGTAGAAGCGCAGGCCCGAGGCGCGGCGCTTCACATTGTGCGCTATCGACTCCAGGCCGCCGAACAGCAGTGTCTGGCGCATCACGGAGAGTTCGCGGCTCAGCGGGTTCAGCACCTTGACGCAACGGTCGGCGTTCATCTGCTCCAATGTCTCGTAGTAGGACAGGGAGGTCAGCGAGTTGTTGAGTATCTCGTTGAATCCCTGGGCGCTGAGCTGGTTGCTGACGGTCTGCTGCAGCGAGTTGGACAGGTCGGGGTCGCCGGGCTGCGACAGTGCCACGGTGGTGCGCTCGGGGATGGCGATGTTGTTGTAGCCGTAGATGCGCAGCACTTCCTCCACCACGTCGCAGGGACGCGTCACGTCCACGCGGTAGGTGGGCACCGTGAGCTGCAGCACGTCGGCGTCGGCGGTCTCCGTCACGCCGAATTCCAGCGCGCGCAGTATGGTGATGACGATGTCGCGCGGTATGTCGTAGCCTATCAGCCCGTTGCAGTACTTCAGCGAGAAGTCGAGCTGCACGGGGCTGACGGGTTCGGGATAGATGTCGGTGAGGTCGCCGCAGATTTCGCCGCCGGCCATTTGCCGGATCAGCACTGCGGCCAGGCGTGCGGCATACAGGGTGATATTCGGGTCGGTGCCGCGCTCGTAGCGGAACGATGCGTCGGTGCTAAGACCGTGGCGGCGCGCCGTGCGGCGGATACGCGTGGAGTTGAACCAGGCGCTCTCGATGAACACGTCGGTCGTGGTCTCCGTCACTCCGCTGTCAAGACCGCCGAACACGCCGGCGATGCACATGGGCTTCTCGGCGTCGCATATCATCAGGTCGGCCTCGTTCAGCGTGCGCTCCACGCCGTCGAGGGTGGTGAACTTGGTTCCGGCGGGACATGTGCGCACCACTATCTCCTCACCCTTGACTTTGCTGAGGTCGAAGCAGTGTAGCGGCTGGCCGATGCCTGACAGCACGAAGTTGGTGATGTCCACTATGTTGTTGATGGGACGCTGGCCCACGGCGTTGAGCAGGTCCTTCAGCCACTGGGGCGACTCGGCCACCTTGACGCCACGGATGGTGACGCCGGAATAACGGGGGCACCCCTGACGGTCCTCGACGCTGACCTTGACGGTGCCGTCGGGACGGTCGGTGCGGAAGGCGCTGACGTCGGGCAGCGATATTTCGGGATATTCGGCCTCTTTCTGTCCGCAGGCTATCTCGCACCATTGCTTTGCCTTGAGGTCGCGGGCCACGCCGTAATGGCTGGCGGCGTCCACGCGGTTGGGCGTAAGCTCCACCTCCAGGCACCAGTCGCTCGACAGCCCGTAGTATTCGGCCGCCGGCGTGCCCGGCTTGATGCCGTCGGGCAGCACGATGATGCCGGCATGGTCAGTGCCTATGCCTATCTCGTCCTCGGCGCAGATCATTCCGTTGGATTCCACGCCGCGCAGTTTCGATTTCTTGATCTTGAATTCCTTGTCGCCGTCATACAGCACGGCGCCCACGGTGGCCACAACCACGGTCTGGCCGGCCGCCACGTTCGGCGCGCCGCACACTATGGTCACAGGCTCCTCGCCTCCGAGGTCCACGCGGGTGACATGAAGATGGTCGGAATCCGGATGTGCCTCGCAGCTAAGTACTTTGCCTATGACTATGCCGCGGAGTCCGCCGCGGATGCTTTCCACTTCCTCAACTGTGTCGCACTCCAGTCCTGTCGATGTCAATGTCGCCGCCAGCTCGCGCGGCTCACGGTCTACGGCTATGTACCGTTCCAGCCATTTATATGATATGTTCATGTCCAAGTTTTTTCAATCTGCAAAAATACAAAAAATCCGTTATTTCCCCAAATATCAATTTTTTCACCCTTCGGAAAACGGTTTATATAACTTCTGAAACATACATAAGGCTACATCCAAAAAAAATAGCTAAATTTGCGGTATGGAAGAAGATTTCGACATACGCGAGGAGAGTATGGAGCCTCAGGGCGTGGAAAAGGACATAGAGCGGGCGTTGCGTCCGCTCCGTTTCGACGATTTCCGCGGACAGCCCGACATCGTGGAGAACCTGCGCGTGTTCGTGCAGGCGGCGCGGATGCGCGGCGACAGCCTCGACCACACTCTGCTGCACGGCCCTCCGGGACTCGGCAAGACCACACTTTCCAACATCATAGCAAACGAACTGCACGTGGGATTCAAGACCACTTCCGGCCCCATACTGGACAAGCCGGGCGACTTGGCCGGCATACTGATGTCGCTGGAACCGCACGACGTGCTTTTCATTGACGAGATACACCGTCTGCACCCCGTGGTGGAGGAATACCTCTACTCGGCTATGGAGGATTTCCGCATCGACATCCTGCTTGACAAAGGCCCCGGAGCCAAGAGCGTGCAGCTGCAGATCTCACCGTTTACCCTGATCGGTGCGACTACCCGCAGCGGCAACCTGACGGCGCCGTTGCGCGCGCGTTTCGGCATAAACTGTCACTTGGAGTATTACGGCCACGAGATGCTGCAGAGCATCGTGAAGCGTTCGGCGCGCCTGCTGAAGATAGACATCGACTCTGAGGCGGCCACCGAGATAGCATTGCGCAGCCGTGGCACGCCGCGTATCGCCAACTCGCTGCTGCGCCGTGTGCGCGACTTCGCCATGGTGAAGGGCTCGGGCGTCATCGACCTCCCCATCACGCGCCATGCCCTCGAGGCTCTGCACATAGACCGTTACGGCCTGGACGAGATTGACAACAAGATCTTGGCTACGGTAATCGACAAGTTCAAGGGAGGTCCCGTGGGACTGAACACCATAGCCACGGCCATCGGCGAAGACCCCGGCACCATCGAGGAGGTGTACGAGCCGTTCCTTATCAAAGAGGGCTTCATGCAGCGCACCCTGCGCGGCCGCGAGGTTACCGACTTGGCTTACACCCATCTGAACCGCACCCGCCCCGGCGTGTCAAACCAACCGGGCGCGGCCTCCCTTTTCGACTGACACCTCATCACTCTACTTATTACCTGAATAATGGCTGGTATAAAATCCCTGGCTAAAGAGACGGCCGTCTACGGCCTGTCAAGCATCATAGGACGGTTCCTGAACTGGTGTCTCGTCCCGCTGTACGTCTATATCTTCCCCACCGAGGAATACGGTGTGGTAAGCTATCTCTATTCCTTCACCGCCGTGGCGCTGGTGATACTTAACTACGGCATGGAGACCGGCTTCTTCCGCTTTGCCAACGGCGCCAAGGACCCGGAGAAGGTCTACACCACGTCGCTGATATCCGTAGGCACCACGTCGCTGCTGTTCATCGTGCTCATAACATTGTTCGGGCAGCCGGTGTCGCAGGCCATGCTCTTGCCCGGCAAGACGCTGTTCGTGTGGATGATGGGCGTGATTGTCGCGATAGACGCGTTTACCAACATCCCGTTCGCCTATCTGAGATATAAAAAGAAAGCCTATCGCTTTGCGGGCATAAAGCTGCTGAACGTAGGGCTGACCATCGCGCTGAACCTGCTGTTCCTCAAGGGCTGTCCCGCTCTTGCCGACAGCGGCGCGGGGTGGCTGGTCAACTGGTTCTACGCCCCTTTGGGTGGCGAGGCATTCGGAATAGGCTGGATTTTCCTGGCCAACATGATAGCCACTCTGACAGTGTTGCTGATGCTGACGCCCGAGATAACGCGGCATAAGTTCCGCTTCGACGGCGCGTTGCTGAAGAAGATGCTGCATTATTCCTGGCCGCTCCTTATTTTAGGCATCGCCGGAATCCTGAGCCAGAACATGGGACAGCTCATCATACCCTACCTGTTCCGGGGCAACGAGGAGGCCGCGCAGTCCATGGTGGGCATCTACGGCGCCAACATCAAGATAGCCATCGTGATGGTGATGTTCACACAGGCGTTCCGATATGCCTACGAGCCGTTTATCTTCGCCCAGGCCAGGAACGACGGCGAGTCGAAGCTGCAGTCGTATGCCGACGCGATGAAGTTTTTCGTCATATTCGGACTGTTCATATTCCTGGGCGTGATGTATTTCCTGCCTGTCATCAAGCATTTCGTGGCTCCGGCCTACTGGCCCGGCCTGGAAGTGGTGCCCGTGATGATGATTGCCGAACTCTGCTTCGGCGTGTTCTTCAACCTGTCGGTGTGGTATAAGGTGACCGACCGCACCGAGTGGGGTATGTATATGTCGCTGATATGTTTCGTGCTGATGTTGGGACTTAACCTGTGGCTCGTGCCGGCCATCGGCATACCGAACGGATACATCGGCTCCGCGTTCGCGGCGCTGATATCCTACTTCTCTGTGATGGTGATAAGCTACTTCGTGGGCCGGAAATATTATCCCATACCTTATCAGATGGGCAGACTTGCGCTGTACACGCTGTTGGCGGCCGTTCTTTACATCGCCGGGGCTTATCTGGAGCAGGTGTTCGCCATGTGGCTGGTATATATGACTCGCATCGTGATGCTTATAGTCTACTTAGGCATCGTCTGCACGTCCGAGGATGTGCCGAAAATCAGTCCGATGTTGCGCCGACTGACCCATAGAAATGTTAAATAACAATGTTATAAAACATATTTATCACAACTTTTTATAATCGGCAGCGTTTTATAGATGTAGTTTAAACTACTTAACCTGTAATAATAACGTCCGACTGCGGGAATCGGCCCATGAAGGTGCCGGCACCTGAGGCGATGACCAAGGAAGGACCTGATTAGGAAAGGAGACAGATTATGAAAAGTTTGAAACATCTGATCAAGGCTTATTTCGAGTGTTGTGCCGAAGCATACGGCGATATCGACAAGTGCCGCGGCTTCCGCTTCTAAGCCTGACCGACCGGTTCCGTCCGGCTCACTGACAGCCGGGAACCAAACCCAAAAATTAGACAAAATTTTCAAGGGTGTGCTGGATTCGTCCCGCACACCCTTTTATTTTTAACTCGATTAATCCGGAATAATCCCGATTAATCCCGATTTAACTCGATTAATCGGGACTCAACCGGTTTAATCCTCATTATCCTTGTGGTCCTCGGCGTAGGCCTGCGCGGGGTCGAGGCCGGTGCCGTCGAAGCAGTGGGTGCAGAGGCGCTCCTTGGGGAGTCCGATGCTTTCCACCAGGGTCTCCAGCTTGCTGAACTGCAGCGTGGTGAGGCCGAGCTGGTCGGCTATCTCCTTAACCATCTTGCAGTAGCGGCATGAGCCGGTAGTGGCGTAATCCTCAAGATGTGCGTCCGGGTCGCCTTCTAATTTCTGTACAATCCGGCGCGAAATCAGCTCCAGGTCGCTCTTGGAGCTGGTGAAGCCGATGAAGGGGCAGCTGTACACCAGCGGCGGGCATGAGATACGCGCATGTACCTCCTTGGCACCGCATTCGTAGAACGTATGGACGTTGTCGCGCAACTGGGTGCCGCGTACTATCGAGTCGTCGCAGAACACCACGCGGCGGTCCTTGAGGATGGCGCGGTTGGGAATCAGCTTCATCCTGGCCACGAGGTCGCGGCGCGACTGGTTGCTGGGCGTGAAGCTGCGCGGCCATGTCGGGGTGAACTTCAGGACGGCACGCTTGTAGGGGATGCCGTGTCCGGCCGCATAGCCCAAGGCGTGGCCAACGCCCGAGTCGGGGATGCCGCATACGCAGTCAGCCTCGGTTTCGTCCTCCCGGCCCATGGCATAGCCGCAGTTCTCGCGCATGTCTTCGGCGTTGATGCCGTCGTAGTCGCTGGTCGGGAAGCCGTAGTAAACCCATAGGAACGAGCATATCTGCTCGCGGCGTGCCGGCGCCTGCAGCACTTCGAGGCTGTCGGCCGTGAAACGCACTATCTCGCCCGGACCGACGTCGCGCAGACGCTCGTAGCCGAGGTTGGGGAACGCCGTACTTTCGCTCGCCGCTGCATACGCTCCCTCCTTGTGTCCCAACACTATGGGCGTGCGGCCCAGGTAATCGCGCGCCGCGATGATGCCGTTTTCGGTCAGTATCAGCATCGAGCACGAGCCCTGGATATTCTTGTACACCAGGTTGATGCCCTCCGTGAAATCCTTGCCCATGTTTATCAGCAGCGCCACCAATTCGGACTGGTTGATGGTGTTGGCGCTGAGCTCGCTGAAGTGCATACCCTTTTCCAGGAGCTTGTCGGCTATTTCGCGGATATTGTTGATTTTGGCCACGGTCACCACCGCATAACGTCCCAAGTGGGAGTTGACGATGATGGGCTGCGGGTCGGTGTCGCTGATCACGCCCAATCCGGTGTTGCCTAAGAACGAATCGAGCTCGTCCTCGAATTTTGAACGGAAGTAGTTACGTTCGATGCTGTGAATGGCGCGTTTGAAGCCATGTTCCGGATCGAAGGTCACCATACCGGCACGCTTGGTGCCGAGGTGTGAATGATAGTCTGTGCCGTAAAAGACATCAGTAGCGCAGGGCCCTTGAGACGCTGTTCCGAAAAATCCACCCATATTGTTGTTGTCTACCTTAATTCAAGTTATAGTTTAAAAAGTGAATAAAGTTAAGAGAATGCCAAGACTACGAGAGTCTACACTATTATCTTAACTTTTAAAACTCTATAAACTATCATTTGCCTTAATCTCCGGCAAAATTACATCAAAATTCGCGACTATGCAATATAAGGCCCCGTGAAAATTTAGGAATTAAAGTAGGATGAAAATTTATCTCGGACGAATACGACAGACTGATGAATAATAAATCTCCCAAATCTCGAAAATAATTATTAATTTTGTACATTAACAAGTAACCAATTGAATAAACTATATGAGTAAGGTATTATTTTATTCTGTATTAGTGTTCACGTGTTTGTCAACTTTAGGACAAACACCTAATGCAGATGAGCAAATAGACAATCTTTCCCAAAAAGTTGACTCATTAGAACATGAGTTGTCATATATGAAATTATCCTATGAGCTTTATACACTGAACACCGATATAACCATGTTTGCTAATGAAGTCGAAACCAAGGCCATAGCAATTCAATTAGACATCTATAATAGAAAGTTCGATAGAAGATTAGGAGAGGTTTACCAAAGCTATTTTAATACTTGTCTAAATAAGAAGCAATCTTTTTCTGAATTGATAGAAGCGAAAAAGACATTCTTTGCGGTTAAAGTCTTCAAATATCCATATTCAGAACAGGAGTTGAATACGCTTTTAGCAAGTTATAATGTAATTAATTATGCCTATGACACATTGGGTAATTCTATGGACTTGCTGAAAATAACAATAGATGCTTATACAAAACTCATGTAAGTGTATTTCTATTATCTTGAATTTATAATTATAAGGAGGCTGCGCCGTAAACTGAACTGCACCCCAAAAGTTTTTTGTCTAACTTTTGGGGTGCAGTTCATTTGACACAGTCTCTTTTATCAATTTCCCAGATTGAAAATATACTTTACAGCACCTGGGCGAAGAAGGGGTTGTGGCGGGCTATTTCCTCGTAGTCGGCGTTGAGGCAGAAGCACTCGGGACACCAGTGGCCCCCGAGCAGCACCAGGCGCGGCGTCATGGTGAAGCGATGGCCGGCGTGGCATTCCCACTCCAACGGGGTGTCGAGGTCGCCCGGCGTCATGGTCTCCGACAGGCATCTGCCGCCGCGATACTCAGCCGCCTGACGCATGTCGTCGATATCCAGCTCCGATTCCGGTTTGCTTTCGTCGTAGCCGTGGTTGAGACGGATCGGCTTGCGCTCCTCGTCGCTGAATTCCACCTTTACCTTGTCCCAGCCGGGTATCTTCCGCCATTCATCGTAGCCGCCGAAGTAGACCTTCAGCTTCTCCTCGTTGCGGTCCTTGACCCACGACAGTGTGCCGTTGGGACGGCCTGAGGCCACGAACTTCATAAGGGCCTTGTACACGAACGCCGGAATGTAAGGTGTGAGGCGGAAATACCAGGGCAGCCGCTTGCGGAGACGCGCCAGATAGCCGTCCACGCTGATGCCGCTGCGGTAATGCAGATAATCGTCGAGCAGGTCGGAGTCCTCGTACCACAGGCCGTGGAAATTGCGGGTGGCGAACCAGTTGGGTTCGAATATCTTCTTTGTGCCGGGGCAGCCGGTGTGACGCAGTATCATCTCCTCGAACTCGAAGTTGGTGAGCCGCGAGTTCTGTCCGTTGCCTATGTTGTAGAAGCGTTTCCAGAAGCGGTCGGGGAGGTCGGCCAGCACTAAGTTGGCCAGGAGCCGGCCGGAGTCCTCGTCGTTGGTCCATTCCAGCACGCCCTGCAGCGGCACGTGGAACGTGATGGGGTCGGAGCCTTTCATCAGGATGTCGGGCGCGAGAATGCCCGTCTGGCGTATCGACACCCAGCAGGGCAGTCCGGCTTCGGTTATCTCGCGTTCGGCCTCGACCTTGGACTGCGCGTACACATCGTAATGCGAGGTCCATACCGGGTCGCCGCTGCGGCCCCATACGTTGGGCCAGTGGCGGTGGCCCAATTGCGCCACGCTGCCGATATATACCACCTTGACGCCCCGGCCGCCGTCGGGACGCTTCCTGATGGCCTGCGCTATGGTGCGGGCACCTCCCACGTTGACGAGCATTGTTTCCTCGGGATGGTGGTCGGCGTATGGCGACACCATGCCGCCCACATGCAGCACATAGTCGGCGTCGCGTACGCCACGCTCTATGGCGTCTGTATCCGTCAGGGTGCCGCTGATCACTGTCAGTTTGCCTGCCTCGGCAAACCTGGCTATCTGACGGTGTGCGTCGGAATGACGATTGCTTGACGGGCGCACCAGTACGCTCAGTTCTATCTCGTCCGGATGCTTCAGCATCTCCAGGACTCCCTGAAAACCCATCGTCCCGGTGGCTCCCGTCAAAAATACCTTTTTCCTGGCCATTGGTTCCTGATTAATTGAAGAAGATGGCCTCTTTCTGGTAGCGTGCCATCAGCACATTGTCAATCCAGTCAACGCAAGGACGCACCTGGACGCCAAGCGACTCCTTCAGTATATAGTCGGTGATGGGCGCGCCAGCGTAGATGCTGCATATCACGCCGCCGCCAAGACGCGGATTCACCTCCATCAGCTTGTAGCGGTTGGTCTTCTTGTCGTACAGGAACTGTATGGTGACCGGGCCGCGGAACCTGAAGATGTCTATGATGTTGCGGGCCAGGTCTATCAGTTCGGGGATGCGGCGTGTCACGGTGCGCGTCACCTCGCCGCCCATCACCTCGAGGCGTTCGCGCGGCACTGTCACAAGCGTCTCGCCTGTTTTCGACACGTAGCAGTCTACGGTGAATTCGTGCGCGTCCTCTATGTATTCCTGAATCAGATATTGGTCCAGGTCGGGATGGTTCATCAGGTCGTCCACCTCGCGGAAAATGTGAATGCCCCGGCTGGAGCCGCCCTTGCGTGGCTTGATGATGACGGGCATCTCGTTGTTGATGATGGAATAAGTGCGCGGGATGGGTATGCCGGCCTTCTCGAAGGTTTCGGCTGCCTCCACCTTGTCGTACATGCTGCGCGTGGTGTCATAGTCCGACACCGGCACGAACACGTCGGGCAGCTGTTCGCGCAGCAGCGACGCGACTTCCATCGCACCGTTCACGATGGGAAGGATGATGTTCACGTTCTCCTCCCTGACTATACGGATGATGTCGTCCATCACGTCGGGGTCGTTGAATGGCAGGCCCTTGAACACCTTGCCCACCAGGGCAATAGGCACCTGGGTGTCGAGTTCGTAAGCAAAAAAGCGGACCTCGCAGCCTATCTGCTGCGCGCTCCGCTTGAACTGTTCGGCCAGGGACACTCTGCGCGACCCGCCCAACATCAGTATGGTGATTACCGTATTTCCGTTTGTAGGCATAAACAACTTCTTTTTTCAGCGATTGGAGATAATATAGCCCGATTCGTCGGGATTGAATGTGCCGATGTGGCGGAGTTTCTTGTCATCGAATACGTCGGCTATCTTGATGAAGATGCCGGTCTCCTCCACGTCGCCGAACTCATCGTTGATGGCGGTGCCGAAGGTACGCATGGTAGGCGAAAGGCTCATATAGGCGTTGACCAGCGGCGGGACCCGGCGGTCACGTTCGCGCAGCTCGTGGTTGAGGCGCATCAGGTCCTCCTTGTAGTCGCCGGTGAACAGGCCCTGAACCTCGGGCGACAGTGCCTTGGTGGCCAGAGGATGGGTGGGCCATACCAGCCGGTCGGGGTCCGGGAAATGACGGTGCACGAAGCCCAGCAGGATGTCGCGCCCTTCCGACCCGAATTTTGGATACATCGTCACCTTGCCGAACAGATACTGGACCTCGGGATAAATCTTGGTCAGCGCGCCTAAGCCGTCCCACAGATTGTCGAGGGCATATATGGCCTTGGGGCGCGACTTGGTGTTCTGATAGTCCACGGCCACGAAACTGCGCCCCAGCTCGATGGTGACGGGCATGTATTGCTGCAGGAACTCCGGACTGAAACTGAACAGGTGGCTGGTGGCCATACGCGGCACGCCGTTCTCTATCTTAAGGTCCTTGCCGTGCAGGAAGCGGTAGCCGCCGATAATCTCGTGACGGTCCGGATTCCACACTATGATCTGCCGGCAGGGAGTGTCCATGGTGTCGAATTCGTCGATGTCACAGCTCAGCCCCGTGCCGCCGCCGGCATCGCGGAAGGCTATCTCGCGCAGACGGCCTATCTCGCGCATCACGTTCGGCGAATTGTGCGCGTCAACTATATAGATTTCATTGCCCCCCTTGTTCGAGTTGCGCAGGAACTTGTCGGGCGTCAGCTCTTGAAGAATCAGGTCGGTGTCTACTTTATCTATAATCGGCTCCATAGGCTTAGACCTTATACATTGAAACGGAAGTGCATGATGTCGCCGTCCTGCACCACGTATTCCTTACCCTCCACGCCGAGTTTGCCGGCATCGCGCACGGCGCTTTCCGATCCGAGGGTCACATAGTCGTCGTATTTTATCACTTCGGCGCGGATGAAGCCTTTCTCGAAGTCGGTGTGGATGATTCCGGCCGCCTTGGGGGCCTTGGTGCCGCGGACAAATGTCCATGCGCGGCATTCGTCGGCGCCGGCCGTGAAATATGTCTGTAGGTCCAGCAGGTTGTAGGCGGCGCGTATCAGCCTGTCGGCTCCGCTCTCCTCCAGTCCCATTTCCTCAAGGAACTCCTTGCGCTCCTCGGCGGTGTCCAGCTCGGCTATCTCGCTTTCGGTGCGGGCCGAAACAATCATCATTCCCGCGCCCTCGGCCTCGGCGGCCTTGCGCACCTGCTCGGTGTATTTGTTGCCGGACACGGCCGATGCGTCGTCGACGTTGCACACATACAGCACCGGCTTGTTGGTGAGCAGGAACATGTCGCGGGCGAATTTCTGCTCCTCGGTTCCCTCCAGCTCCACGCTGCGCGCCGGACGCCCCTGCTCTAAAGCCTCCTTGTATGCGTTCAGCACGCCCAGCTGCATCTTGGCCGTCTTGTCGGCGCCGGCCTTCGCGGCCTTCTCGGTCTTGGCCAGACGCGACTCGATGGTCTCCAGGTCCTTGAGCTGAAGCTCGCAGTTTATCACTTCCATGTCGCGCACCGGGTCGACGCTGCCGTCCACGTGCGTCACGTTCTCGTCGTCGAAACAGCGCAACACGTGAAGTATGGCGTCCGTCTCGCGTATATTGGCCAGGAATTTATTGCCGAGGCCCTCGCCGCGCGAGGCTCCTTTCACCAGGCCGGCTATGTCCACTATCTCCACGGTGGCCGGAACCACCGACTTGGGATTGCACAGTTCCACCAGACGCGTCAGACGCGAATCCGGAACACTGATCATGCCCACGTTCGGCTCGATGGTGCAGAACGGGAAATTGGCCGACTGGGCCTTGGCGCTGCTTAAACAATTGAATAGTGTGGACTTTCCCACGTTGGGCAGTCCCACGATTCCACATTTTAAAGACATTTCTAATTATGATAGATACGGCGCAAAATTACGAAAATTTTACGACTCGCGCAATAGAGCGTCACCAGGGGGCCGAATCCACAAGGTCGTACACGTATGTCTGCACCCGTCCGCCGCTGGTGGTCCACTGCATCCACAGCGTGTTGCCGCCGTGGGTGAACCAGTAGCTCGTGGTCAGCGGCGACGAGTATTCGTACTGTATGTTGATCTGGTAATTCGAGGCCCCCGACATGGCGTCCTGACACCAGTAGCGAATCCGTTCCTGCTCCCTGTAGCCGTTGTCCAGATAATAGTACCAGCCGGCACCGTTGCCGTTGAAATACATCCAGTTGGCCTCGCGTGTCGGAACCGGGTCGGAATTATACTGCACCAGCTGCCAGTAGCCGCGCAGACGCGGATCGTTGAACGAATCCCACCCGTAGCCGGGGTTGTCCCACCACGGATCGTCGCTGACGCACGATGTCATGCCGGCCAGCATGAACAGCGATACGAACGCGAACAGTATTGTCCTAACCTTGGTTTTCATAATCTTACTTAATTAATGGTTGAGTCTATCCAATTCTGTGTTATTGGATAGACAAGGCATCGTCCCTTAAAAAATATATACGCCAGGGTCGCAGATGTGCCTCAGATTTAGCCTTGCAGACTCAGGAGCATAGCGGGCTATGTGACTGAGTCAAAAGGCTAAATCTGAGGTGCAGCTGCGAGTCTATGGTAATATCTCTTTCGGATATGCCATTTATATATGTTTTTTTACAATTTCTCTTTAGTTTTTTTGCCTTGCCCGGTGTCTTTTCGGTTAATTTATCCGTTCTCCTCGGTCACAGCCGCGAGGCTGCTCCCTCTGAGACCGAATAAATTACCTCGAAAATCCACCGCCCTGGCGTATACATTTTTTAAGGAACGATGCCTTAATATGTTTCTTAGTTTAACCTTCCGGAATCCTTAAAAGTTCAGAATTCGGTGAAACAATAAGGCAGCAGCGAGGCGACGGTGGGGAAGCGCAGGATGCGTTCGCGGCCATAGAGCAGGACTTCGATAGTGCCGTAGGCGGCTTCGTATTCCAGCAGGGCCTGGCGGCATACGCCGCATGGGGAGATGGGCTGTCCCTGGAAGCAGAGTTCGTAGGGAGTCCCCTCCTCGTGTCCGTTCATGGTCCAGGCGGCTATGGCTATCTTCTTCATCGCTACGCCCGGATAAAGGGCGCCGGCCTGGAAGGCCGCGTTGCGCTCGGCGCACATCGTGGGCGAGAATGCGGCGTTCTCCTGGTTGGAGCCGGTCACTATCTCACCGTTGGCCATAAGCAACGCCGCTCCCACATGGAAATGCGAGTAGGGCACGTAGCTGGTGCGTGTCATGGCCTTGGCGCGGTCTATCAGTCCGCGGTCCTCGGCCGTGAGTTCGTCGTATGTCAGTTCCTCGATTTCGGTTACTATCTGCAGCTTTTTCATTTCTTGAATTTCGCAGTATGTTTCTTGATTATGTTCAGTGTTGATTTATCGGCCAGGAATATTGAGTTCAGGCCCTGGTCCTCCTGGGCAGGGTCGCCTGTATAGTCGTCGCCCGGTTCCCAGACGGCATGTTTGGGCTTGGCCTCGCCGCCCCAGCCCCAGAAGTTGAGGCCCGAGATGGTGCCGTCGGCCACCAGGCCGCACATGTAGTCGTAGAACGCGTCGCGGGCCTCGGTCGGGCTGCCCGGTTCTAATCCCATGTTATCGCGCGGATAGCCGAACTCCTCTATGACGAGCGGTTTCTTCATCTGTCTGGCCTTGGCGGCGTGCAGGCCGATGTATTCCTTGGCTTTCTCGCACGAAACGCCCACGTGCTGTTTCAGGCTGTCGGGATGCGCCCAGCTCCAGTTGTATGGCCACAGATGGGCGATGGCATAGTCTATCTCGGGCATGGCGTGGATGTCGGCCCAGAGTTCCAGATCCTGCTCGCAGCCATGCTTACCCTCGCTGCCGGTCGATACCAGGTGGTTGGGGTCAACCTCCTTGATGGCACGGGCCGTCTCCTGAATCCAGCTCTTGAGGTAAGGCTTGCCTTCGTCCGAGAAACTGCGTGGCTCGTTGGCCACCTGCCACGACATGATGGCGGGGGAGTCCTTGTAGGGCTTGCCGGTGTAGCGGTTGGTGCGCCCAGCCATGAAACGGGCATGGTCGGTGGCCATGCGGCGAGCGACCGTATCCATTACGAACGCCTTGACATAGTCGTTGTACGCCGGCCAGCCGTCCACCGAGGGCACCGGAGCCTTGCCGCGTCCGGCCCACTCCAGGTACGATCCGTAGCCACCGCTCCATTCCCAGGCGTTGTTCAGGTAGATCACCCCCTTCATGCCGCGCTTCTCCATTTCCGACAGCAGGAAGTCCAGACCCGCCAGGATGGTGTCGTTGTAAACACCGGGGGCCGTCTCCAATGTCGGCTCGATGTGCGACGGGATGTGGCGGTCGCCCTGACCGCCGGCTAAGATGCGCAGGTTGTCCAGACCCAACGCGTGCAGCGAGTCCAGCTCGCGCAGCAGGCGCGCGCGGTCGCCGCCGCGTCCCTCGCTGCCTAAGATGGCTCCGTACCAGAAATTGGTGCCGATATATTTATAAGGCTGGCCGTCGAGCGTGAACTCGCCGTTCTCAACCTTTACTAAGCCTGTGGACTCCTGCTTCGTGGTCTTTGTGCCGCATGACAGGGCGCCGACGCCAAGTACACATGCCAGCATATACAATAGTTTTTTCATAGTCGATTTTTATGAGGTGTTACGTTATTGTTTCGAGGTCAGTTCCAGGATTTTGGGCACAATCAGGTTCAGGGTCGTGTCCGGATCGAGACGGTGGCCGCCATCGAAGTCCTGATACTGCGAATAATGCTGCAGGTATTCATCCTTGCCGTTCACCACGGTGTCCTGCGTGCCGAAGAAGGCCCACACCAGGTCGGGCGAGTCCGGATGCCTGCCGATGATTCCCGATTTAGGATCGAACTGCTTGGCCTCCAGCTTCTCGTATTTCTTCACTAATTTGTCGTTGACCTCGAAATCCTTCAGACCATCCTTGCGCGGATTGTGGAATGGCAGACGCTGGCCGGTAAATTCCGACAGCTTGCGGCTCACGTGGAAGCTGGGATTGATCAGGATGCGTTTGAATCCACGGAACTGCTGCGCGAACATGCCCCCCATCGACGTGCCTACTATTACGGCGTCCGGGCTGATGAGCGAAGCAAGGCGTTTCAGTTCGGTCATGGCCATTTCGGGAGGCACCGCCAGGTCAGGCGTGATGACTTCATGTTTAGGCAGAGCGCGGCGCAACCGCTGGCAGGTCGCCGACTGTCCCGACGACTGCAATCCGTGGAGATATACCACCTGAGGCTTTTTGTTTGGCATCTGTTTCGTTTTTATCAGCTGTAAATTTAGAACAATTTACTTGGAAATGCAAATGCCGCAAAAAAATGAATTTAAAGTATCAGGGTTCAGTCATAGTGCGCGGACAGTCGAATCAGGATGTTGAAAAGCAATTATTTTTGCAGAGTGGATTTAAATTATTAACTTTGCAGACGCAAAGGGGTCCGGTAGCTCAGCTGGATAGAGCATCTGCCTTCTAAGCAGACGGTCCTGCGTTCGAGTCGCAGCCGGATCACCCCGGGGGCTTACGCCCCGCGACAGCCGCCTCCGGGCGGCTGTTTCTGTATCCGGCGGTGCGG